>MDTD01009023.1_pt1 | contig 23146 bp, 25 predicted proteins | sample 811221 | NCBI WGS metagenome assembly MDTD01 (sample SAMN05326646, study PRJNA326480) | marine metagenome | isolation source: seawater | place: Pacific Ocean: South West | collected 2011 | reverse complement strand
GATACCAATCTAGAGATTTTTTTATATCTTTTACTTGTATGGCTATATGGTCAATGTTATCCATTATTTAAATAAATTTTTGAGCATTATTTTTTTAAATTGATTTTCATCTCCTCTGATCATTCTAGAAATATTATCCTTGTGAGTATAAATTACAAAGAATAGAATAGCGATGCTATAAAAAGTAATTGTATCGAATGTTCTTAATTCAATTATGTTATGAATAGGAATTGATAATGCACCAATAATTGAACTTAAACCTACATAACCTGTCATTAGAAGGCTGATAATCCATGTCGCCAATGCAGTAAATATAACATTTGATAATCCGTGGATACCGATTAGTGTTCCTAATGCAGTTCCAACACCTTTACCTCCTTTGAATTTAAAATAGATGGGATAAACATGCCCAATTATTGATCCACTACCAGCAATGATTTGACTTATGAATGAATTTTGAAATTCAAATAATTGTGGTAAATATTTTACTGAAAAATAACCTTTGTAAACATCAATAAATAAAACTACAAAAGCTGAGGCAATTCCAATAGTTCTAAAAACATTTGTAGCTCCAGAAGCTTTACTGCCTTCATTTAGAATATCAATATTTTTTATTTTACCAACTATAATACCACCAGAAATTGAACCTATAAGATAAGATACGATAAAAATAACTACTAAAATTTCCATTATTCCATTATATTGACAAATGTTCTTGAATGCCTACAGCAAGAGTTCCAGGCCCTGTATGAGCACCAAGGGCACAGCCTATCTCAAGGATACTAATTGATTTTATATTTTTGTTTGATTGATATAAGAGTTTTCTGAGGATTTCTGCATTTTTTTCACAAGCGCTATGTCCTATAGCTATGTCATACATATTTTCACTATTAATTTGTTTACTAAGAAACTTATGAAACTTTTTAATCATATTCTTTTGGCCCCAAATATTTTTAACTTTGTCTAAGGAACCATCTTTCATTATTGAAAGTATAGGTTTAACATTCAATAAATTAGCAATAACTTTTTTAGTTGGGCTTACTCTTCCACCCTTGACAGCATAATCTAAATCCCTAAGTACTACAAAAACACTTGTGCAATCTATTGCATTTTTTATTCCATTAATTACTTCTTCGTGAGATTTACCTGCTTTTACAAGTTTAGCAGCATATTTTACAATTAAGCCATTTGCGACTGAAGTGTTATTTGTATCAATTACGGTAATTTTTGAATCAGTGGTTTGTTTTGCAGCATTTGAAGCAGATTGATATGTTCCACTAAGTTTTTTAGGTAAATGTAGTGAGATTATAGTTTGATAATGAGACGATAAAAATTGATATTGTTTTTTGAAATCTCCGGCAGTTGGTTGAGATGTTTGAGGATGAAATTCATTTGATGCAAGTTCACTATAAAAATCTGATGTTGTTTGAGAAACTTTATCAATATATCCTTTTGTTCCAAAGTTATATCTCAGAGGTACTATATAAATATTCAAGTTTTCATCTTCAAAATCCGCTGAGGAATCTGTAACTATAGCAACTGTTCTTTTTTCAATATTTTTTGTATCTAGTAGTTGCTGTTGGTGGAACATGTCATCTGCTTTTTGTTCATCAACATCACCATATTTTTCACAGAGTGAAAATACTTGTGCTGGTTTATTAGAGTGTATATGCACATGAACGGTATGTTTCGAACCAGCAACTATTAGGCTGTCTCCATTTTTTTTAAGCTGATTTCTTAAATCATTTTTTTTGATATTAGAACCTTTTATTCTACATTCTGTACAATATCTATAATTTATATCTAATTCTTCGCTTAGATGATGCGCTTCTATTGAATTTTCTTCATTGGAAATAGTTGAAAGATTTGATAAATCTAAATTTTTAACTGAACCATCTTTAACAAAATTCATCATCCCAGTTAAAAAATCAACAAATCCTTGCGCACCAGCATCTACAACACCTGCTTTTTTTAATATCTTGAGTTTTTTTGGAGTATCTTCAAGTGATTTTAAAGCTGCTTTATAACCTATTTTCATTATTTGATAAATATCATTCTCACCACTGTTAACTGAATTTTTTATTTCATTTGCAAGGTCCTGAAAAACTGTAAGAATGGTTCCTTCTCTTGGATCTTCCATTGCCTCTCTTGCAGATACAGACCCATTTTCAAATGCTTTGGCTAAAATATTACAATTTAATTTTTCCTGATCTTCACACGCTTCAGCAAATCCAACAAAGAATTGTGCTATTAAAACGCCTGAGTTTCCCCTGGCTCCATCAATAGCAGCATCTGAAATCATTCTTGTGAACTCATCAACACGAGATTGTTTTTCTTTGATGCAACTTTCAAGAATTGATGTCATAGTGAATGCCATATTTGTACCAGTATCGCCATCTGGAACTGGAAAAACATTAATTTTATTAAGGTGATCTTGTCTGGATATCAGGAATCTAATGCCAGCAATGATTGCTCTATTGAGTCTTACACCATCCATGTAATTAATTTTATTACTAGATGAAGCAATTCTTAACTGTTTATCTTTTTTATTATTATCAATCATTTTTTTTAAATATAAGAAACCGCAGTACCATATAATATACTAAATAATTACATTATTTTTTTCTAAAAGGTTTATTTTATTATCAGAAATCCAATTTATCTTAACACCTCTTCTTTCCATTCTCCTAAAAAAAGTCATTTGTTTTTTTGAAAATTTATGTATTGCGGTATTTAAATTTTCGAATAGTTCTATTTTTGATATTTCACCTTTAATAAAATTACTTATAAATCTGTACTCTAGCCCGAAATAATATAATCTTTCGTGTGATACACCCAACTTGATTAAGTTTTCAACCTCTTCAATCATTCCTTTACTTAATCTATATTTTAATCTTTCAGTAATTTTTTCTCTTACAGCTTTTCTACCTTGATTTATACCAATTACAACATAATTATTTAGAGGTAAAATTCCTTTGTAAGGTAAAGCAGTTCTTTTATTTAAGCATTTCTCAATATTTCTAATGACTCTATTTTTAGTATCAGTTTTTGGATTTTTCATAAAATTATCATTTATTTCATTCTGATATCTGATTAGCTCACTTAAACTTTTATTATTTAATTTTTTTCTTAAGTTATAATCAGGTGGAGGGCTGCTTGTGAAATCATAATCTAAAAGCAATGATTCTATGTACAATCCTGTTCCACCACAAATAATAATATTTTTATTTAAATTTTTTATTTTTTTGAGAGTTTTCTCAAAATCAATTTGAAAGTTATATACACTATAATTATCAGAAGGGTTGATTATATCTATTAGGTGATATTTTATTTTTTGACCTTTAACATTATATTCATTTAAATCCTTTCCTGTACCTATATCTAGATTTTTATATATTTGTCTAGAATCAGCAGAAATTATTTCAGCATTATATTTTAAAGCTAATTTAACAGCTAAATTTGTTTTTCCAGTTGCAGTTGGCCCTAAAATTATTATTATTTTTTTATTCATAGCTTAATTTATTAATAATAATATTTTATTCATATGCTACAAATGTTCTAAATTGTGGTATAATTTTAAAATAAAATAAGCACGCAATGATATTTAGATGGTTGATTATATTAAGTTTATTGGTTATTTCAATTTTTGGTATATTACCTACAATTGATTATTACAATAATTATTACAACAAAGATTTAAATCCAGAACAGAAATTTTTATCAGATAATCTTAAAAATAAAAGTTTGACTCTTGGTCTAGATTTGCAGGGCGGCATGCACATGGTTTTAGAGTTAGATTTGGTTGATTTATATAAAAATTTAGTAAATGACGAATACAAAAATAGTTTTGATGAAATTGATAATTTTGAAAAAAAACTAAAAGAGATATCTGAAAATTCCACAAGTATAGATTTTATTGATAATTTATTTAATGATTTTGATAATCAAACTTTAATCAATTATTATTCCGATTTTATACCTGAATCTACTTTACCAAATGAAGAATACATAGTTCTTAAAAATGAACTCAAAAACAAGCTAACAACAAAATTGTTATCTTCAGTTGAGATAGTAAGAAGCAGAATAGATGCTCTTGGTGTAACTGAACCATTGATTCAAACAAAGGGTGTAAATCAAATTATTGTTGAGCTAGCAGGAGTCCAAGATACAACTAGAGCTGAAAGTCTAATTAAGAATACTGGAAAACTCGAATTTATTTTAGTTAAGGATAATACGAAAACATGGAAAAAATATATTGATAAAATTGAAAAAACGTCTGGACATAATTTAAAAGATATAATTGATTTTGATGAAAAAACAACTTTTACCCCATATGTATTAATTAAAAATTCTAAAAAAAATGAAGTTGATTCAATAATTAGCGAGTTAAAAGTTGCTGGAAAGTCTATCGATGCCCAATTCAAATGGGGTATTGAAAATGGTGATAAAGATGGTTATACAGCTTTATATCTATTGAATAGATATGTCGAACTTACAGGTAATGAAATTAAAAATCCAAAAGCAGAAAAACACCCTCCTGAACATCCTAACAGTGGACAGTGGTTTATTTCTTTAGAATTTGTCAATCCGACAGATTTTGAAGAGATAACAGAGGATAACAGAAATAAATTACTAGCGATTTTACTTGATGATGAAGTAAAAATGGCCCCAAGGATTAATGATAAGATTTCAAATGGTAAAGCAATAATAAGTGGCTCATTCACAGGAAAAGAAGCAAAAGATGTTGAGGCAATTTTAATAGCTGGTGAGCTGCCTGCAAAAATTAATATAGCTTCTCAATTACAAGTAGATGCATCACTTGGTAATGACTCAATTAATTCAGGCTTTAATTCAATTTTAATTGCATTTTGTAGCGTTTTAATTTTTATGCTATTTTATTATAAAGGTTTTGGTCTATTAGCTAATATTGCAATGATATTAAATTTACTTTTCATAATGGCTTTTTTGTCTAACCCATGGATTAATGCAACGCTATCATTGCCAGGAATTGCAGGTATGATACTAACAGTTGGGATGGCAATTGATGCAAATGTTATCATTTTTGAAAGAATCAAAGAAGAAATAAGAAAAGGAAAAAAAATATTTGATGCAATAAATCTTGGATATGAAAAAGCTTTTAGAACTATTCTAGATTCAAATCTTACAACATTAATATCCGCATTAAGTCTATATGTTTTTGGATCTGGACCAGTGAAGGGTTTTTCTATTACTTTATCAATTGGAATCATTTGTTCAATGTTCACAGCTATATTTGTCACTAGAACAATTTTATTAACAATAACTGATAATTTTAAAATAAGAAAACTGAGTATATGAAAAATTTTCTAAACAATAGCGATTTCAATTTTATAAAAAAATTCAAAATCTGTGGATATTCTTCTTTGATTTTAATTTTAATCGGTTTTTCTTTCTTTATTTTTAAAGGTCCTGAACTTGGAATAGATTTTAAAGGTGGAATTGAAATAATAATTGATACTGGTGATGATAAATCAAATATTGATAATATTAAGTCAAAATTAAACGAATTTTTCGATAAAAATGGTATTAATGTATCAAATATTAAATCTTATGGAATCAAAAAAATGCAAATACTTGTTGAAGATTCTGATTTATCTTTGAGTTCATTTAGAGAATTGATATCTAGTTATGAAAAAAATGAATTATCTTTGTTGAGTTTCAATAAAATTGGATCAACTATTTCAAATGAATTAACGACTAATGCTATGCAAGCACTTTTCATTGCAATATTACTTATAGGTTTTTATATAATAATTAGGTTTGATTGGTACTCATCTATTGGAAGCATTATTGCAATCATTCATGATATTTTAATAGTTATGAGTTTATTGGTAATTTTTAATTACCAGTTTGATATAAATATAATTGCAGCATTTTTAATTATCATTGGATATTCATTAAATGATACAATAGTTGTTTTTGATCGAATTCGTGAAAACCTTGATGAATTTTCAAATATGGACTTAGAAAAAATAATTAATTTATCAATAAATGAAACTTTAAGTAGAACCACTATAACGTCATTGACAACACTTTTTGTTTTATTATCGTTACTAATCTTTGGTGGAAATAGTTTAAGTGGCTTATCTTTTGCGTTGGTAATTGGTATAATAACAGGAACATATTCTTCAATTTTTATTGCAACTCCTGTTATGATGAATCTAAGAATTAAATATTTTAATGAAGAAAATATAAAGGAATAATAAATGTCAATAAAAGCTGTAATTGGTGGTCAATGGGGAGATGAGGGAAAAGGTAAAATTGTTGATTTGCTCAGTAAGAATGCTGAAATTGTGGCTAGGTATCAAGGTGGAGCAAATGCTGGACATACAGTATATCAAAACGATGTAAAGATTGTTTTACATCAAATACCATCAGGTATTTTAAGAAATGATTGCTATTGTGTTTTAGGTAATGGAATGGTAATTGATCCAGTAGAACTAGTTCAAGAAATTAATATGCTTAAAGAAAAAAATATATCTATTGAAAATGTTATAATTGCACCAAATGCACATATAGTAACTCCAATTCATAAGTTTTTAGATAGATCAAATGAAGAAAAAACTAATAATTTTATTGGCACAACATGCAAAGGTATTGGTCCATGTTATGTTGATAAATTTAATAGAAATGGTATCAGAGCAATCAATTTAAAAAATATTAATGATATAAAATCTAAAATAATTGAAAAATTAGATTTTTACAAAAATACTAAACAATTAAACGAGATAGATTTTGAGAAAATTAATCCTGAAATTGAAAAATTTATTAATTGTTGTGAATTGATTGTCGATTATATCAAAGATCCTTTCAAATTATTATTTTCAAAAAAAGATATCTTAATTGAAGGTGCGCAAGGCACATTACTCGATATTGATCATGGTACTTATCCTTTTGTAACTTCATCTAGTCCATTTTCAGGAGGTATATCAACAGGTTTAGGCTTTCCTTTGACTAAGATTGAAAAAATAATTGGAATATTTAAAGCTTACGTAACTAGAGTTGGAAGCGGTCCATTTATTACTGAATTAGATAACGATGTTGGAGAAAAGCTGCGTAAAGTTGGAAGCGAATTTGGTGCAACTACGGGTAGACCAAGAAGGTGTGGTTGGTTTGATGCAGTGGCAGCAAAATTTAGTTGTATGATAAACGGGTTAACTGATATCGCTTTGACTAAGCTTGATATATTAGATGAATTTGATGAAATTAAATTATGCGTTGCATATAAAAATGGAGATAAAGAATTAGATCATTACTCACAATCAATTGAAATTGAAAATCAAATTGTTCCGGTTTATAAAACTTTTAAAGGTTGGAAGACCAAATTAAATGGTATAAATGATTATAATTCGTTACCTTTAGAATGTAAAGAATATGTTGAATTTATTGAAGAATTCACTCAAACCAAAATTTCTATTATTTCAATTGGTCCTGGTAGAAATGAAATTATTAAAAGATAATTAGAACAATGTTTAAAATTTTATTATTGTCAATTCTTGGTTTTTCGTTTTCATATGAAAGTTTTGATTATAACTTTTTGAAATCTAAACCTAATAAATCAAAAGCACCTCAATCTGAAAAAAATCCATATGACAAGATAATTGATGGATATGAAAAAATTGAGGGTTTATTTGATTTTTATTGGAATGAAGATAAAAATAAATGTTACATTCAAATACATAAAGAACAATTTAATAAAATTTATTTATTAAATATAACTAGACAGACAGGAGATGCTTACAGATACCATGGTAGCGCAATGTTATATGAGTTTCCATTTATTTTAAAAAAAGTTGGTAATTCAGTACAAATGATTCAGGAGAATTTAAAATTTAGAGCTGACAAGGATTCTTCCATATATAGAGCATTAGAAAATAATATACCTAAGTCCATTTTTTCAACCGCTAAAATTGAATCTACTAAAGATGATTTTTATTTAATTGACGCTTCTGGGCTTTTAATTTTTGATTTTCCAAAGATTTCAAGTAGAGGTCAATATATGATTGATAAAAAAAATAGTTACTTTACTAAAATATTATCATTTAGTCAAAATAGTGAAATCGATATGACATTTCACTATAAAGGAAAAAAACCAGGGTATGTTTATACTCTACCAAATTCGTCAAGCATGTTGCAAAAGTATCATGTAAGTTTCATTGAATTAGTTGATAGTGATTACAAACCAAGACTTTCAGATGATAGGGTTGGTCATTTTGAAACTATTTTTCAAGATTATTCAAATATGTATTCAGAGACACCGTATATTAGATATGTTAATAGATGGAAATTGGATAAAAAAAATCCATATTCAAAGTTTTCTGAACCTAAAAAGCCAATAGTATATTGGATTGAAAATACAGTACCTAAGAAATTTCGAAAAGCATTTAGAGATGGTATTTTAGCTTGGAATAAATCTTTTGAAAAAATAGGTTTTAAAAATGCGATAGTTGCGAAACAGATGCCGGATGATGCTGATTGGGATCCTGCAGATATCAATTATAGTACTGTTAGATGGATGATTCAACCTGGAGCAGGAATTGCTGTAGGCCCTTCGAGAGCTAATCCAATGACTGGAGAAATTTATGACGCTGATGTTCGAGTTAGCTCTGATTGGATTAGACATTATTTTAATGAATATACTATACAGTTTTCTCCAATGCTAAATAACCCAATAACTTACAGTGATACAGTCAAGCACAATGAAGATGATTTTGAACATGACCATAGGTATTGTAATTATGCAGAAGAGAAGCAAAATCAGATTTCATTTTTATGGGATTACATGAATATGAAAAATTTAGTATCTGGAAGTAAAGAAGAACTAGAAAAATTTGTATATGAAGGAATTGTGGATTTAATAATGCATGAGGTAGGACATACCCTTGGTTTAAGGCATAATTTTAAAGCTAGTTCTATGCTATCATCTGAAGAATTAGCAAATTCAAAAATAGTAGATAAGTATAATATAACGTCATCTGTAATGGATTATGTGCCAGCAAACATTTTTGATAAAGGGAAAAATTTCTTTTTGACAGAGCCTGGTATTTATGATGATTGGGCTATAGCTTATGCATATTCCACATGTGAAAATTATAATAATGAAAATGATTGCTTACATGATATAATTTCTCAATCTGAAAGTAACCCAAAGCTTGCTTATGGTACAGATGAAGATGCAGATGAATGTGACCCTCTAATATCAAGATATGATATGAGCTCGGACCCAATTGAATATTATGAAATCTATTTAGATATGATACAAGAATATTGGTCGATGCTTTTGGATGAGTCAATGATAGATGATAAAAGTTATAGTTTGATAAGGACAAGATTTCAACAGGGTTTATATGAATATTTTAGAGCTTCAAGACAAGTTTATAAATTCATAGGGGGTGTTCATTTTAGTAGACACCATATTGGTGATTCAGATGAAAACCCATTTAGAGTTGTTGACGCAAATGATCAGGGAAGAGCAATAAAATTTCTTGATCAATTTATTTTATCTGAGAATTTATTTGATTTTGATTCAGATTTATTAAATAAATTAGCCCCAACGAGACTTGATGATTTCGAAGGTACTCTTTGGTATATGAACCAATTAGATTACCCAATCCATGGAACAATTAAAAATTTACAAACTTCTACCTTAAATCGTGTATTTAGTATTGATTTGATAAATAGAGTTCATGATAATGAGTTAAAGTTTGAATTGAATCAAGAAAAATTTACTCTATTCGAATTATTTGATAGTATGAATAATATTATATGGAGAGAATTATATCAAAATAAAAATATTAATAGTTTTAGAAGAGAAATACAAAATCATCATCTTAAACTTATGTTACAAATGTATAATGATAAATCCATGCCTGTTGATGCTCAAAATTTAGCTTTTGATTCAATAAATCAAATATATGATTATTTAGTAAAATTAGATGAAAATAAATATGATTTTTATACTCAAAGCCATTTGTCTAACGTCAAACACCGAATTGAAAAACATTTAAAACAAAATTATTAAAAAATGATCAACTTTTACAATACCAAAATTATTGCAGTTGCAAACCAAAAAGGAGGTGTTGGTAAAACAACTAGTTCTGTTAATATAGCTGCTTATCTTGCTGTTTCTGAGACGCCTACTCTGCTTGTAGATATGGATCCTCAAGGAAACGCAACTACAGGAGTTGGTTTGAGTGTTGGAAGTTATAAAAATTCTGTTTATGATTTAATTATTGGTAAGAAAAACATTAATGAAACAATATTGAATACAGAATTAGAACATTTAGATGTAGTTCCTTCGTCAGGAAAATTAGTTGGAGCTGAAGTTGAACTTGTTAATCAATATGCAAGAGAAAAATTTTTAAAAGAGTCTCTTGGTAATGTAATGGGTAAGTATAAATATATAATAATTGATAGCCCACCATCACTTGGTTTGTTGACTTTAAATGTTTTAACTGCCTGCAATTCTATAATCATTCCTATACAATGTGAGTATTATGCTTTGGAGGGATTGTCGCAATTATTAAACACTATTAGATTGGTGCAAAAGCATCTTAATGAAAATTTAGACATTGAAGGAATTTTAATAACAATGTATGATAATAGACTTAAGTTATCTAGACAAGTCGTTGAAGAAGTAAAAAATTATTTTGGAAATAAAGTATATAGTACTTTTATAAACAGAAACGTACGTCTAGGTGAAGCTCCGAGCCACGGTAAACCTATTGTTTTGTATGATGCCGCATCAAAAGGAGCTCAAAATTATATGAATTTAGTTTCAGAAATACTAACAAAGAACAAATAATATGTCAAAAAATAAAAAAAAACCGCTAGGAATTGGCTTAGAAGCCCTAATACCTAAATATCAAACTAAAGATGATTCTGTTACTTCTAAATCGAATCAAATTTTATTATCAAATATAATACCTAATGAAAATCAACCCAGGTCATTTTTTTCAGATAATTATATGGAAGAATTAATTGCTTCTATTAAAGAAAATGGTATAATTCAACCTTTAACAATTAGGAAAATAAGCGATAAAAAATATGAATTAATATCAGGTGAAAGAAGATATAGAGCAGCTAAATTTCTTAAACTAGAGATTGTTCCAGTTCACATTATGGATGTAAAAAAAGATGATGATATGTTGAAGCTTGCATTAATTGAAAATATCCAACGTCAAAATTTAAGTTCAATTGAAGAGGCAGAGGGTTATGCTTTGCTTAAAGGTAAATATGGTCATAGTGATATAGATATAGCAAAAAAGGTAGGGAAAAATAGATCTACCATTGCTAATAAATTGAGGTTAATAAAATTACCACCTGACCTTAAAAATGCTTTAAGGTTAAAAGATAAAGATTTTACAGAAGGTCATGCAAGAGCATTATTGCCTTTGAGAGAGTCAAAAAAGATGCAAAGTCTTTTTAGAAGAATCAAAAAAAATAAATTAAGTGTTAGACAAGTGGAAGAGTTTGTTAAAAATAAAAGTAGAAAATTAGTATTTAAAAAAGATAACTCAATAATTAAAGAAGAATACTTAACAAAAATTGAAAATACATTAATATCACATCTAGCTACGAAAGTAACTTTAAGTTCAAAATCCAAAAACGGTAACATGAAGATTCATTTTTCTAATCAAGATGATTTAGAAAGAATTTTAGATTTAATTTTAAATGAAAATTAAAAAATATAATTTATTTATAACCTCAGATATCAATAGTATTGGTAAGTCATTATCAATTTCAAATTATTCTTTATATGTTATTTTATCATTTGTAATTATTTTATTTTCTTTTGCTTTATTTGGATTTTATGAATTATTTAAAAATGATAATAATGAAAAAAAAATGGTAATGAAATATGAACAAATCAATGAACAAAATGATTCAATATATTTCTATCAAGATCCTGTTAAAGCTAATTTAAAATTTGATTCTCCTGTTATTACTAATTTATTTAAGAAAGGTCATAAGGGTTTGGATGTAACTGGACCAATAGGAACAAAAATATATTCGGTATTGCCTGGAATTGTTTTATTTGAGGGTAATGATAAAAAAATGGGAAATTTTATTATTATAAATCATGAGAATGGTCTACAAAGTAAATATATGCATAATAAAAAAAACTATGTAAAAGTTGGCGAAACCATTGAACTAAAGGAACCAATTGCAGAAATGGGTAAGACAGGTACTATTTTATCAAAAAAAGAAGGTATTCATTTACATTTTGAATTGTGTAAAGATGGTATTTCAATCAATCCAAATGAATTTATAAAAGATTTAGATATAATTGATACAGTATTAGGAAAAAATAATTAGAGGTAATTATGAAATTAGATAAAGAAATGGGATCAATTCTTGGTCCAGAACTAAAAATTGATGGTGATGTAACGGTAACTGGTAGTTTGTTAATTTATGGAACGGTAAATGGTAATATTAGATCTCAAGCTTCAGTAAGAACTGCCAAAGGTTCAATTGTAAAAGGGGATATCATTGGCAAAAATGCTGAAATTCATGGTTTAGTTGAAGGAGATTTAGCAATTGATGGTAAAATTTTATTAGGAGATGAATCAGTTGTTAATGGAAATTTGAAATCTGGAACTTTAGTCATTCAAGAAGGTGCAAAATTTGCTGGAAGTTGTGATATGGCAAGTAATAATTCTAAATAAATGAATAATAAACAACCAAAAAATTGGCTAAAATTCTCTGGAATAGGTATTGAAATGGCAGTAACTGTTATCATTTTTTTATACTTAGGTAAATGGTTAGGTAGCAAATTTAATCATGAACAAATTGGCATTCTCATAGGAATTTTTTTAGGATTATTTGGTTCGATTTATAATTTAATCAAACAAATTAATGAATGATTAATTTTTTATGAGATTCTTAATTTTTTTATTTGTAATTTTAGCGATAATTGCTGCCTCAATTTCATTTATTTGGTACAATTATATTAATGATTTTTTAATATCTTTGGTTATAAATTTTTTAAATACTGTGCTTGGTTACTACGTTTCAAAAAAATATTTTAATGCTTCGCAATCTTTGTTTTACACAATGATTTACGGAACGATGTTTATGAGATTTATATTTTTAGTATCTACAATGTTAATTTTAATTTTAAACAACTACGTAAATTCTATACCATTTTTCATGTCTTTTATGATATTTTATATATTCTCACAAATTTTTGAGATTAAATCCTATTTAAATTTTAATAGATTAAATTCCAATGTTTAAATTATTAATTATACTAACATCTTGTTTATTTGCTGGTTCAGGTGAAAAAGTTGATGGTGATTATATAATGCATCACATACAAGATGATAGAGTGTTTGAGATCTTTAATCCATTTGATTATAATGATTCAAATCAAGATCATTATTATTTCACAAAAAAAGTAAAACTTAATCAATCTTGGAATGAATTGAGTAACATTCCATTAATTAGTAATTATTTAAATTGGAAGTGGGATCCTAGCAAGTCTCTTGCTCCAATGAAATTTGATGACCAATTGATTTTAAATAAGCAACTAATAATGATGTTAATCGCATCATTAACAATTATTTCTTTATTTGTTTTTGGATACAAGAAGGATAAGAAAGTTCAATCAGGTCTTGGAAATTTACTTGAAGTTTTTGTTATATTTATAAGAGATGACATTGTTTATCCAAACATGGGTGAGAAGCAAGGTAAAAAATTTCTTCCGTTAATTTTAACTTTCTTCTTTTTTATTGTTACTCTAAACCTTCTAGGACTAATTCCTGGTAGTGCTACAGCCACGGCATCATTTAGTGTTACGGTAGCATTGGCTTTGATAGTTTTTTCGACATATATAATTTTTGGTAATAAAGATTTTTGGAAACATATTTTTGCAACACCAGGTGTACCATTTTGGCTTTTGCCAATTATGATTCCTGTTGAATTAATCGGGCTTCTTACAAAGCCGTTTGCTTTATCTGTCAGACTTCTTGCAAACATGAATGCGGGTCATATTATCATTCTAGCATTTCTAGGTATTATAATAAATATGGGAACTAGCTGGGTTGCATTAGGTTCAGTGCCTATGGCTCTAGCTATTAACATGCTTGAAATATTTGTAGCATTTTTACAAGGATATATATTTTGTTTATTGTCATCAATATTTATTGGAATGGCAGTAATGGAACACGAACACTAAAAAAAAGGAGAAAATAATGGAAAATGGTTTAATTGCATTAGCAGCAGGGTTAGGTGCTGGATTAGTTACAATGGGAGCTGCAATGGGAATTGGTAAAATTACTGCAGCAGCTGCAGAAGCTACTGGAAGACAGCCAGAAGCAGCTAATGATATAAGAACCACAGCTCTTATTATGTCAGCACTAATTGAGGGTGTTGCATTATTTTGTGCTGTAACATGTTTCTTGTTATCAGGAAATGTTGGTGGCTAGTAATAAATCTTAAAATTAATAACATAAGGAGATAAGTATGCAAAACAGGATAAAAAATCTGTTAATCATACTAATATTAGCTTGCTTTGCGATAGCTGGTGATCAGTCAGTAGCTAAACCAGGAATGGTGCAAGTTCATGGAGGAACCTTATTTTGGTCTGTAGTTGCATTTTTACTGCTATTTTTAGTTCTTAGGAAAGTTGCATGGGGGCCAATCATTTCGGCTCTTGAGCAAAGAGAAAAAGAAATTAAAGATGCTCTTAACTCTGCTGCTACTGCAAAAGAGGACGCTGAAAAAGCGACAGCAGATTATGAAAAGATAAAACAAGAAGCACATGCTGAGGCTCAATCAATATTATCTGAGGCAAAAATAGTCAAAGAAAAAATGATCTCTGATGCTGTCAAAGAAGCCAAGAAAAAAGCTGATCAAGAAACTGAATCTGCTCTACAGTCTATAAATGCTGAAAGAGAAAAAGCCGTAAAAGAAATTAAAACAGCTGCAGTTGATTTATCTATCAAGGCAGCATCAAAATTAATTGAAAAAAATCTAGATAATGATGATAATAGAAAATTAGTTAATGATGCTATAGATAAGGTTGGTCAAGCTTAATGAATCAAAATAAAAAAATAGATAAATCAACAAGAATATTATTTTCAATTTTTAAGGATAATAATGTTGAAAAAATCGGCTCAAAGGCTTTAAATATTTTATCTGAAATATCTAGTAGCTCATTAAAGTTCAAGCAATTTTTATCAACAAAAAGAATTGATAAAAATACTAAGAAAGATATTTTATCAAATATTTTGTCAGATGTTTTAGATGATTCTCAATTGAGTTTGGTATTTTGTATGCTTGATAATATTGATTTTAATTATATTGAGTCAATAAATAAAAAATATCAAAAATTGATGGACGATTCATTAGGCTTAATTAAGGTCACTGCATTCACAGCTAATTCGATGACAGAGCTTGATTTATCTAATTTATCTTCAAATATCAAATCGAAAATTAATATGGATGTTAGTGTTAAAAATATTGAAGATAAAAAAGTTCTTGGTGGCATTAAATTAAAAGTTGGTAACACATTGATTGATGGTAGTTTATCAACAAAGCTTGAAAAATTAAAACAAAGTATGATAAATAAATAGTTTAATTATTTGGAGAAATAATGGATATAAATACTGGACAAATTATAGATTCTTTACAAAAACAATTAGAAAACCACAAAGTAGATTTTGACGTATCTGAAGTAGGTGAAGTAATAATGGTTGGAGACGGTGTTGCTAGAGTTCAAGGTCTAGAAAATGTACTTTCTTCTGAAATGGTTGAATTACCAAATGGAGTTTTTGGTATGGCAATGAATCTTGAAGAAGAAAATGTCGGGATTGTTCTCTTTGGTGATAGTAAGCTTGTAAAAGAAGGTGATGTTGTCAAGAGGACAGGTAAAGTTCTTGAGGTTGGAGTTGGTAAAGAGCTTTTAGGTAGGGTAGTTAACCCTCTTGGGCAACCATTGGATGGTAAAGGAGAAATTAAGTTTAAAGAATCAAAGCCGGTTGAAAGAAAAGCTACTGGAGTATTAGAAAGAAGTCCTGTTAACCAGCCTTTGCAAACAGGTATAAAAGCTATTGATGCTATGATACCCATTGGTAGAGGTCAAAGAGAATTAATTATTGGTGATAGACAGACTGGAAAAACTGCGATAGCTGTAGATACCATTATAAATCAAAAATCAACACATGAAACTGATAGTCCAGTTTATTGTATATATGTTGCTATTGGACAAAAAGCTTCAACTGTATCGAGAGTAGTAGCTGAACTAGAAGAGTCTGGTGCAATGGAATACACTACTGTAGTTACAGCAAATGCAATGGACCCTGCTCCTTCACTTTTTCTTGCGCCTTATTCAGGTGTTACAATGGGTGAATATTTTAGAGATAACGGTATGGACGCTCTAATTATTTATGATGATTTATCAAAACATGCTGTTGCTTACAGACAGATGTCATTACTTTTAAGAAGACCTCCTGGAAGAGAAGCTTACCCCGGTGATGTTTTTTACTTACATAGTAGATTATTGGAAAGAGCAGCTAAATCAAGCGAAGCATTAGGTTCCGGCTCGCTTACAGCACTTCCAATTATTGAAACTCAAGAAGGTGATGTTTCAGCATATATACCAACAAATGTAATTTCTATTACAGATGGTCAAATATTCCTTGAAACAAATTTATTTAACTCTGGTCAAAGACCTGCTGTTGATGTGGGACTATCTGTTTCGAGAGTTGGGGGAAATGCCCAAATTAAAGCCATGAAAAAGGTTGCAGGTACATTAAAACTTGATTTAGCTCAATATAGAGAACTTGAGGCATTTGCAAAATTTGGTTCAGATTTAGATGAAGCAACGCAAGCGCAGCTCACGAGAGGTTCAAGACTTTTAGAAATTTTAAAACAAAAGCAATATTCTCCAATTAATACAGAGAAGCAAATTGTTTTAATCTTTGCAGGTTCACAAGGTTTTCTTGATGAGATTAGTATTGATAGATTATCTGAATTTGAAGACAAATTATACGATTTTTTAGATGCTTCTCACCAAAGCATTCTAAATAATATAAAAGAAAATGGTGTAATTTCAGATGATGATACTAATCAACTTAAAAATGCATTAAACGATTTTGTAAAAGGATTTTAATGGCAAATTTAAAAGAAATAAGAGGAAGAATTAAGTCGATCAAAAGCATACAAAAAGTTACAAGTGCTATGAAAATGGTTGCAGCAGCTAAATTGCGAACGTCACAATCAAATATGGAACAATGTAGACCTTATTCTCAAAAAATTTCATTATTACTCAATGATTTAATGAACGAGTGTAGAGACTTAAATTTGGATTTAATGCATCAAAGAGATATTTCAAAGACTTTATTTGTAGTAATTACATCTGATAGAGGTATGGCAGGTGCTTTTAACACAAATATATTAAAAAGAGCACAATCTGATATTGATATTAATGGTAAGGAAAATGCACTCATAATTGCTGTTGGTAAAAAGAGTAGAGATTATTTTAAAAATAGAAATTTTGATATTCAATCGAACTACATTGATTTTTGGGGAGATCTAAATTTTGATCATGCAATTGAATTAGGAAATGAAATTGTAGATTTGTTTACTTCAAAAAAAGTTGATAAAGTAGAAGTCTACTATAATGAATTTAAAAATTTAGCTAACCAAATAATTAAAGATGTTGATTTTTTACCTCTAAAAGAAATTGATACAGATAATTCAAAGAAAAAAATTGATAGACTTTTTGAGCCATCAAAAGAAGATATTCTTAAAGGTCTTATTCCAAAGCATATTAATGTACAAGTATGGCAGTTTTTGCTTGAATCTTATGCTTCTGAACAAGCTGCAAGAATGGTAGCAATGGAAAATGCTACAGAAAATGCAGGTGAAATGATAAAAGATTTAGGTTTGCAATATAATAAGGCAAGACAAACTGCTATAACAACAGAAATTATAGAAATTGTAAGTGGTGCAAATGCACTGTCATCATAAAGGAAGGTAAATAATGAGTAAAAAAGGTAATATTTCACAAATTATGGGTGCTGTGGTTGATGTCACATTTGCTGATGGTCAACTTCCTGAAATTTATAATGCTTTAGAAGTTGATAGAGGAGTGGAAGGCAAATTAACTCTTGAAGTAGCTCAACATATTGGTGAAGCTGTAGTTAGAACAATTGCTATGGATTCAACAGACGGCTTAAAGAGAGGTCAGGAGGTTTTAGATAAAGAAAGTCCAATTTCTGTTCCTGTTGGAGATCAAACTTTAGGGCGAATGTTTGATGTACTTGGAAATCCTATTGATGGTAAAGATGCTACTGACTCCTCTTCCGTTTTGCCAATACATAGACAAGCTCCTGCGTTTGAAGAACTTACGACAAGTTCAGAAGTTTTGGTTACTGGCATAAAAGTTATTGACTTGATGGAACCGTACACAAAAGGTGGAAAAACTGGATTATTTGGTGGTGCAGGAGTAGGCAAAACTGTTTTAATACAAGAATTAATAAGAAATATAGCTACAGAGCATGGTGGATATTCAATATTTGCTGGAGTTGGAGAAAGGACTAGAGAAGGAAACGATTTATATGGCGAAATGGTTGAATCTGGTGTAATTGATAAAACTGCGTTAGTATTTGGTCAAATGAATGAACCTCCAGGTGCTAGATTGAGAGTTGCACTATCAGGATTAACTATGGCTGAATACTTTAGAGATGAACAAGGAAAAGATGTTTTACTATTTGTTGACAATATGTTTAGGTTTACTCAAGCAGGTTCAGAAGTATCTGCATTACTTGGTAGAATGCCATCTGCTGTTGGTTATCAACCTACTCTTGCAACTGAGATGGGAGAATTACAAGAAAGAATTACTTCCACAAAAAAAGGTTCTGTAACATCAGTGCAAGCGGTTTATGTGCCAGCTGATGATTTAACAGACCCCGCTCCTGCAACAACATTTGCACACTTGGATGCTACTACAGTATTAGATAGAAAAATTGCAGAACTTGGAATTTATCCAGCAATTGATCCTTTGGATTCAACTTCTAGAATTCTTGATCCGAGAGTTTTGGGTGATAGACATTATAATGTTGCTAGATCTGTACAAGTAACACTTCAAAAATATAATGAATTACAAGATATTATTGCGATTCTTGGTATGGATGAATTATCTGATGATGATAAAATGGTAGTGAGTCGTGCTAGAAAGCTTCAGAAATTTATGTCTCAGCCATTCTTTGTTGCTGAGCAATTCACCGGTGTTGAGGGTCGTTATGTAAGTTTAGAAGATTCAATATCAGGTTTTGAAGCAATAGTAAATGGTGAAATGGATGAATATCCTGAAAATGCGTTTGCATATGTAGGCACATTAGATGAAGTTGTTGAGAAAGCTAAAAAATAATGCAAAAATCTTTCCAAATAGACATTATTACGCCAGTCAAAAATATTAATGTCGGAACATCCGAATATTTGAGAGCTCCAAATTTAGAAGGCCTTTTTGGCGTAAAAGCTAGGCATGTTAGCTCGGTAATTTCCATTGGCAAGGGTGATATTAAAATAACTCAAAAAGGCAAAGATAAATTTTATCAAACTTCTGGAGGTTATGCTGATATAAAACCAGAAGGTGTAGTATTAGTATTAGAAACGTTTGAAGAAAAATAATTCCTTACCGAATTATATCTATACATTCTTTTAATATTTTGACTTTCAAAGGTGTTTTTCCTTTAATTTCACCGTCGATAAGTAGTTTGCTACTTTTATTTTCTAATAGATTAATTTCAGAAATTTTATAACTTTTAACTTTAGGATCTTTAATATGTTTTCCAGAAAACAATTTTGGAAGTAAAAATAAAAGCTTAAATCTTGATGCATCTTTTATGTAAATCAAATCTAAAAAACCATCATTTATATTTGCATTAGGAGCAATCTTCATACCTTTACCAGTATGAATTGTGTTGGATATTGATAAAAATAATAAATTAGTTTCTATAATTATTTTTTTATTTTTATCATCATAAAATTCAAGGTTTATTTTTTTAACTTTTTTAAATATTAATTCAATTAAGCTAAATAATGTATATCTGCTTGTACCTAACCATCTATAATTCTCTGAATTTATACCAATTTTAGCAATCATACCCCAACCAATAATATTAAATGAATAAATTTTATTTTTATCATATGAAATTTCTGATATATCCATAGATTTTATACTTCCACTAATAATATTTTTAATTGCTTCCTTGAAATCAATAATATTAAGGTCTCTTGCTAGACTATTTCCTGATCCTGTTGGTATTAAACTTAATGGAATTTTTTTATTATCTTTTCTGTTCATCATTCCATTAATAGCTTCGTGTATACTACCATCTCCACCGACAATACAACACGAGAAATATTCTTTAATTTCGATTTTAGATATAATACTCTCAATATGTTTTTTATGCTTTGATTCGATTATGTTTAATTTAAAATTAGCTTTTTGAAATTCTTGAATTATTTTTGGTAATATTTTTTTTGAGAGTCCTAAACCACTTTTAGGGTTTACAATTAAGAGGATACTTTTCATTTACTTTTTACTTCCTTTAATTTTAAAATAAATGTCCCAATTTTTGTTTCTAAAATGATTTTTAAAGGAATTTTGTCCTCATCATTTGTAAACCAAAGTTCAATTTTCCCATCATTCTTAATTAAGTTTTTCTTATGAAAAGGTTGAATGTGAAAACAATTGTATTTACCATAAGGTACTTTAATATCCTCTGTTTTAGTAACTTTAAGATTAATATTTTCAATTTTACGATTATCAAAAATATTATAATTATATTCCTCATTAATTTTAATTGATTTTTGTTTAAGATAATGTATTAAAGAATAAGGTGAAAATAGTGTATCACTATAAAAGTTTAGTTGCTTATCGTTTCTAAATATTTTTTTATCTATCTTGTCGACAAAAATATTTAATCTTTTTTTTGAATTAGATATCTTCTGATTAATTGATAATAAAGAAAATTTACTATCTACAATTAATTTTATTTCATCCTTATATGGATATAAGAAATTAGCTAGATTTGTTGTTTTTGTGATTATTTTCATTTCTTGTTTTTCATCAGTTATATCATAGATTTTAAAATTACATTTCCCAACATTCCCAGTTATTAATGATAAGCCTTTTATTTCAACGTCATAAACATATTCTATAAAATTACTTTTTGAAAATAAAATTGAAAAAATAAAAATCAGTATATTTAAATTAAATGATCTCATTTATATGCTCATATATTTTTATTGATGAATTATCTTTTTTATCTAAATAATTTTTTATTACATCAATGTTATTATTGCTATTTTTTAAAATATTTTTTAAATCAGAACTATTACTTATTATATTTCCAATACTAAGTTCTGACATTTCTTTAGCTTCGCTAAGTAAGTCAATATTTGTTCCATAACAAACAATATTATTATAAATTAATGGCTCTAGAGTTGAGTGGACACCTTTGCCAAAGCCACCACCAACATAGGCTATTTTAGTGAATTTATATAGTTCAGGTAAAATTCCAACTTTATCAACAATAAGGCATCCAAAATTTTTGTCTATATTTTTCAAATTCGAATATTTGATTGAATGAGGAAATATTTTTTCAATTTTTTTAATTAAAGATAAATTAATTTCATGGGGAACTACTATTATCCAGTTGAAATTATTATCTTTTAAAGATTTTATAGTTTCATCATTAAGTATTTTTAAATCTTCGTCCGAAATACTACCAAAGATAATATTTTTCATATTAATTAGATTTTCTAATTTATGATTTAATTTTGATTTAGATTTTCGTTGAATTATTTGTTCAAATCTAGTGTCAGGTATTACTAATGTATCGTTAATTTCTAGCTTGTCTTCAAATATCTTTTGAATAGATTTTGTGGGAACGATAATTGAATTAAATAGTTTAAAAATATATTTTGTAAAATTAATCCAAAACCAGTTGAGCCTTTCTGAACTTTCGTATAAATTAGCGTTGATAATCAAAGTTTTAACTTTCATTTTTTTTGCGATATATAAGTGTATTGGCCATATGTCATGTCTTGTAGTTATGTATATATTTGGTTTAATAATATTTAAAAATTTTTTTGCATGCCAGGGAGTATCAATCCCGTGATAACATGTAAAATCAGACAAATTATTTTCTTTTATTTTATCAAAAATTGTTGGTGACATACATGAAATAATTACAATAAACTTCTTTTTATCTACTTTTTCAATAAGAGGCTTGATTTGCTCATACTCACCTGCAGATGCAGCATGTATAAGAATCCTCTTCTTTTTTGATAAATTACAATTATTAAGATAAGTTTGTAAATTTATATCTTGTGATAAGATGGATTGAATCTTAGGGTTTAAACTTTTTGTTAACCATATAAAAATGAAAATTAGAGGAGAAATTATATAGTAAACAATAAATATTAGCATTTATTTTTTTTTATAAGCATATCAATGAATTCTCTAAATGCACCGTCTCCACCATTTCTATTAGTAATATAGTCAACTTGAACTATATTTTTAATAGGACTATTATTTGTCAATGCTGATATTCCTACAGCTTTTAAAATTTTTTCATCATTTAAATCATCTCCAATATATGCTACTTCGTCCAAACTTATCTTTAAATCATCACACACTTTGTTAATTCTTTTAAGCTTATTTTTTTCATTTATAAAAACATTTTTAATATTCAATTTTTCTGCTCTTCTTAGAACTATTTCAGAGTTTTCACTTGTAATAATTACGACTTTGACTTTTCTTTTTCTCAAAATTTCTACCGCCATTCCATCATATGTACTGAAAGATTTTATAAAATCTCCGTTTTTGGTATAATGCATTTTTGCATCAGTCCATACGCCATCAATGTCTGTAGCAACTAATTTAATTTTTTTCATTTTCATTCCTATCTATGTATCTTGCAATGGTTTCAAGTATTTCGAAATCCAGGGGAGTATCAATTTGCTTACCATAAATTTCTTCAAAAACATAATGCCCAATTTTACCACCAAGTCTATTTTTGTATTTCAAAAATGATTTAACTGTAAAAATATAAACAGATCCATTTTCATCATAAATCATATCTTCTTC
>MDTD01117643.1_pt1 | contig 23148 bp, 27 predicted proteins | sample 811221 | NCBI WGS metagenome assembly MDTD01 (sample SAMN05326646, study PRJNA326480) | marine metagenome | isolation source: seawater | place: Pacific Ocean: South West | collected 2011 | reverse complement strand
GTTACTGACGCAATAATAGAAGATATTGAGGATTTTGACGGTTATAAAGCTTATTTAGCTGGCCCGCCAGGAATGGTAGAAGCTGCAGAGAAATTATTATTATCATTAGGCATTAGAAAAATTGATATACACTCAGATGCGTTTTATACTCCTTATGATAATATAAAGGAAAAATAATTGAGTAAAATATTAAATAATAGAACCGCCTTAATAACTGGTGCTGCGAGAGGAATAGGAAAAAGTATTGCAAAAAATTTAGCAAAATTTGGATGCAATATTGTTATCATTGATCCTGGTTATTCAATAAATGGAAACCATGACGACAAGAATATTGCAGAAAAAGTTTCGATTGATATTGCTGAAAAATATGATGTAGAAACTTTGGCCATTACTAAAGATATTTCTGATATCGAGGAAATAAATAAATCACTTGAAATAGTCACAAAAAAATTTGAAACGCTTGATATAGTAATTAATAATGCTGCTATTTTAAGAGATGGTTTCATATTTAAATATTCCATTGAGGATTGGAAAAAAGTTATTGATATAAATCTTACTGGTGCATTTAATATTATTTCAAAAACAAGCAAACTTATAAGAAATCAGTACAAACAAGACAACTCTTATAATTACGGAAGAATCATAAATATTATTTCAACAGCAGGTATATGGGGTAACTATGGACAAGCTGCATATGCCTCCGCCAAAGCCGCATTAATTGGCTTAACAAGAGTAACAGCTTTAGACCTTTCTAGATCAAATATTACATGTAATGCAATAGCACCATTTGCTGCTACTAGAGTAACAGAATCAATTGTCCCTCAAAATTCAGATCAAGAAAAATATAAAAATAATGCTTTAGAAGTAAAAGCTGAATTTGTGGGAGACTTATGTTCTTTTTTAATTTCTGATAAAGGTTCAAAATATACTGGTCAAATTTTTGGTGTAAGAGCAAAAGAAATTTTTTTATTTAATCAGGCTCGTCCAGAACATAAAATAATACGTACAAGTAATAATGGTGGTATTGAGGATTTAGATTTGTTATTTAGAGAAAAATTTGACAACAACCTAACTCCTCTAGAAACCGATTTAGAGGCTTTTTCAAATGACCCTGTTATTTAAAATTTTAAGGAATAAAAATTATGAATGAAAACATGATTCAAGTAAAAACTTGTGATGACTTAAAAAATCAACCTAAAGAATATAAGGAAGCTATTACAAAAATTGTTAGAAGTCATGCTGTCAATGAGCTGTATGGCGCAAGAGTATTTGATGAACCTGCCATTGCCCTTGCTCCTAATCCTTACGCAAAATGGCTTACATGTAGAGTAGCAATGGAAGAATACGGACATCATGTAAGGTTTAAAGAACTAGGAGACCAACTCAATATTCCGAGTGATCAAATGACTCCTGAAGGAAAGACCCCTTTATCTATATTTGAATTTCCTCTAGAAACCTGGGCTGAGTTTTGTGTAATTAAATTATTAGCAGATCTAGCTGAGATTCTTCAAGTTGAAGATTTATTGGAATGTTCATTTCATCCTCTTAGAAATGTAGCTAGAATGACAATGCCTGAAGAGAAATTTCACGCCAAGTTTGGAGAAGACTTCACTAAAGATTTAATATCTAGTGAAAAAGGTAAGAAAGATATTCAAGACGCTATAAATAGATATTACCCTATGCTACCTGCTTTTTTTGGAAGAGCAGGCTCTAAAAACAATGAAATTTACAGAAAATGGGGAATTAAAAAACGTAAGAATGAAGAAATGTTAAATGATTATATTAATTTGACCAGAGATTTGGTTATAAAAAAATTAAATTTAGAACTTCCTAGCCTAAATTAAATAAAAATATTATCTTACTCTAAAAATAGATAGAGTAGAAAAATTGAAAAAAAATTATTTTTATGAAGAAATTAACAAACTAAATATGGCACCACTATGGGATGTCCTATCAGATCTGGTTACGCCGGAGCCCAAAACTAAAGCCTTACCTAATATATGGTATTGGAACCAAGTTAAAAGTCACGTATTAAATTCTAGTGCAATCATATCTGCTAAAGAAGCAGAAAGAAGAGTATTGATTTTAGAAAACCCCAATATGAAGGGAGAAAGTAAAATCACTGACACCTTATATGCTGGACTTCAACTTATAATGCCTGGAGAGGTGGCTCCAAGTCACAGACATACTCAATCTGCTTTACGTTTTGTAATGCATGGTAAAGGAGCCTATACAGCAGTTGATGGTGAAAAAACAATAATGAATCCAGGGGATTTTATTATAACCCCTTCTTGGACTTGGCATGACCATGGAAACGATACTAATGAACCAATGATATGGTTAGACGGTCTTGATATCCCTATGATAAATCATTTTTCATCAAGTTTTGCAGAAAAATTGCCCAAAGAATCTCAAAATTTAGTCAAGCCAGAAGGTGACTCATTGGCACGATACGGGTCTGGTTTATTACCAGTAGATCATTTACCATCTAAAAATAAGGCTTCACCCGTGTTTACTTATCCTTATGAAAAAACTAGAAATGCGCTAGAAAAAATGAAACTTTCTAAAAAATTAGATTCTTATCATGGATTAAAATTAAAATATATTAACCCTGAAAATGGAGGCCATGCAATACCAACAATGGCAACATATATGCAACTTCTTCCTAAATCTTTCGAAGGCAGAAAATATAGATCAACAGATGGGACCATTTACTGTGTTGTTGAAGGTTCAGGTCAAACAAGGATATCTGATAAAATATATAATTGGTCAAAAGGAGACATATTTGTAGCCCCCTCATGGACACAAATAAAACACAAATCGAACGAAGATGCTGTTTTATTTTCTTTTTCTGATAGACCAGTTCAAGAACATCTAGGAATTTTTAGAGAAGAATTATTTAATAATTAGTGATATTTACTTATGGAAAAAGACCTAATTATAAAATTAAATAACTTTACAGATATTATAAATGAAACAAAATGGTTCTCAAATATTGGTAAAGATTTCAATAAAAAAGAAAAGAACATAGTTCTCTCATATACTCATATATTTAATAAAACTTTGAAAATACATAAAATAGAAAATTGGGAAAAAGCGATAAAATTATTAAATAGCAATTCTTGGAATAAAAACTATTGGAATAAAGAAGAGCATGAAAGAAAACAGTTATATAATTTATTAAAAACAAATTATTCGGAAACAAATTTATCAAAATATTTGGGTAAGTTTACCAATGATATATCAAATATTATAGGGAAAAGTAATTTTAAAAATTTAAAAATAGATGAAAAAAAATATGATTATTATTCAAGGGTTGCTATAGGATCTGCTGCAAGTTGCTGTAACCAAGCTGCATTAGCAATAATTTCTAATAGAGATGATCATGTTTTCATTAAAAAATTTAAGTTATTTGAATTTGGCTTTTGGCCATTAATAATATCTAATAATGTATTCAATATATATTGAGCTAAAAATATTATGTTATTAAATATTCAACAATTAATAGAAGAAAAAGCTTCTAAAAATGGCTACGAAAATGAAGTAGCTATTACACAAATAAAAAATTCAAAAAATAAAATAGCTATCTCCTACAAACAACTCTTTCAACAAATTAATAATGCTGCCAACCATCTAAAAAAATTAAATATTAAAAGTATGGATAAAATTTATATCAGCAGTGAGGATAGCTTAAATTTTATAGTTACCTTTTTAGGAGCAATAAAAGTAGGAATTATTCCAATACCAGGAAACCCTGAACTTAATCTGATACAGAAAAAACAAATAATTGATAATAGCAGGCCTAAATTAATAATAAGTGACGATGAAATAATGTTTAATAAAATTCAGCATATAAAAACAAAAAAATGGATAGATATTCTAGATGAAAAAATTATAAATTATAATAAGTTCTATAAACCCAAAAATAATAACCCAGCCTTCATAATTTTTTCTTCTGGAACGACCGGAAAGCCTAAAGGAATTGTACATTCACATTTATCTATTGAAAATACCACTTATTTACATGAAAAAATATTAAAACTAAGACCTAAAGAAAAGATTTACACAACATCAAAATTGTTTTTTGCTTATGCTATTGGCAATAATTTTTTTGCTCCTCTTTTGCTAGGATTAAATACAATTTTTAATGATTGTAAAACAACGGTAAAAATTACGAACATAATTAAAAACCATGAACCTACTTGTATATTTAGCGTCCCGACAATGTATAGAAGGATATTAAAAAATAAGAATGAAAATCATAATGATTTTGCTAAAGTTAAATATTTTATTTCTGCAGGAGAGAGAGTTCCAGACAAACTATATCATGAATGGTATAACAGAACCAAAACTACTTTATTAAACTGTTATGGCACTTCTGAAACATTAGCAATCATAATAGCTTCCAGACCTAATAAAGAAAAAATTGGAAGCACAGGAAACCCTATTAAAAATGTAATGACTAAATTAGTTAAAAGAAAAGGACTAAATTCTATTAACAGCGGCTTACTATATATAAAACACAAGGGCTTTTCAAAAGAATATATAAACAATAATGTTAAAAGTAATAAAACTTTTAAGTCTGGTTGGATCAATACAGGTGATATATGGAAAATTAAAAATAATCATTGGTATTTTGAAGGAAGAGAAGATGACCTAATTAAGGTAGCGAGTAAGTGGGTAAATCCAAAAGAAATAGAAAAATTTGCTTTTAATACTGAAGGTGTAATAGATGCTTTTTGTATTACCGCTATTTCAAAAGAAGAAACTAATAGAATAGCTTTATTTATATATACAAAACAAAAAAATGATGATGAAGTAAGAAATAATATTATTAAAAAAATTAAAAAATTACCAAATTATAAAAAACCATATTGGATAAAGATAATTGATAAACTTCCACAAACTAGTACAGGAAAAGTAAAAAGAAATATGTTAAAGGAAATGATTAAAGATGGCCAAGATAACACCCTATAAAATAAAAGTAGAATGGGGAGACTGCGACCCATACGGAATAGTATTTTATCCAAATTTTTATAAATGGATGGATAATGCGCAATGGAACTTCTTCAGTAAAATCAAACAATCTATTTCAAAATTAGAAAAAGAATATGGTATAGTTGGTTTACCTCTTTTACATACAGAAGCCAATTATATTTCCGCATGTTACAGAGAGGATATATTATTTATTGATACTTCTCTTATTAAATTAACTAAATCCACCTTAAAACTTCAACACATAATAAAGAGAAAAAATAAAATAGTTTGTCATGGATCAGAAACTAGAATTTGGGCTAAACAGACTAATAATAATATAACATCTGCTCCGTTTCCAAAAAAAGTTAGATCAAAATTTGAGGAAATAATAACTAACGAAATTAAATTTTAGTGGCAGCAATATATTTTTTATATACTAAAATTGCCGCAGCTAGATCAGAAAAAGAATGCCCTACTGATTTAAATATTGTTGTTTGTTCATTTTTTCTTCTTACATAAGCATCTTCTTTTATAATTTCTGTAATATCCTTTTTTATATTTTTTCTTTTTATATGACCTAAATTTAAAGACTCTATTAAATCTCCTGCTTCATTTAGAGCTGCATCTATATCTTCTACATATATATGTCCACACATAAATGCCTTACTATCCAATTCCATCATATTTTTATTATGAGCCCCAACTAAATCTAAATGCACTCCTTTCTTAAAATGCTTCTCAAATATTATAGGATGAGATGACGAAGTTACTGTAGAAATTATATCCATATTTCTTGAAATATTGGTGAATTCTTTAACAGCCTTTACTTTAAAATTTATATTTTTAAAATTATTTACAACATTCTTTGCCTTTTTATAATTTCTACCCCAAATATAAACATTTTTTATTGGTCTTACTTTAGTATGTGCCGAAATCATGTAAGGGACTAACGAGCCTGTTCCAATTATTAAAAGATTACTACTATTTTTATTAGATAAGTATTGAGAGGCCAATGCACTCATTGCAGCTGTTCTATATTTTGTAAGCACGGTCCCATCAATTATTGCTCTGACATTTCCATTATTTTTGTCAAACAATACATATAATGCTTTCACCCTATCCATGCCTTTGGCAGGATTATTCGGAAATACATTTAATAGTTTCACTCCATAGTATTTATTTTTGATAAAAGCTGGCATTAATAAAAATTGAGATTTGTTTATAATATTATCAATGTCATATATTTCTCTTGCTGGACAAAAATCCGCTTTTTTAAAAGTATTTTTTATTTCTTTAATTAGAGATTTATAATCTAGTAATTTTATTATATCTGTAGAATTTATTAGAAACATATATTATTTCAATCGCAAAAAATTAGAAATATTGTTATTATATTATTGAAAAAAAAATAAAGTGAAAATAAAAAATGGTTAAATTAGATAAAATATATACAAGAGGAGGAGATAAGGGAAAAACATCTTTAGGTAATGGTAAAAGAGTAGATAAAACTAATATAAGAGTTGAAGCTTTTGGTGCAGTAGACGAAATAAACGCTTTGCTTGGAATAGCTGTTCAAAATTTACCTTCTAAATATAAAGAAATGATATTTAGAATACAAAATGATTTATTTGACTTAGGTGCAGATTTATGTGTACCTGAAGAAAAAAATCCTAAGTACGAACCTTTAAGAATAAACCAAAAGCAAATAGATAGACTTGAAAAAGAAATAGATTTAATGAATACAAGTTTAGATGAACTAAAATCTTTTATACTGCCTGGAGGAACAATACAATCAGCCAATTTACACCTAGCTAGAACAGTTACTAGAAAAGCTGAAATTTTAATGAATAAATTAAACAAAAAAGAAAAAATTAACCCTTTAGCCATGATGTATATCAACAGATTATCTGATCATTTATTTGTTTCTGCTAGAGCAGTAAATAAATATAAAAAGACAAAAGATGTTCTATGGATTCCAGGAAAAAGTAGATAATTTAACATCAACAACTTGAGAATCTTAATCGTTTATGAAATAATTATTATTCAACAAACTGAGAGAAATTACAATGCCAATAATTAATAGAATATCTGACTTTCAAGATAAGATGATTGAATGGAGAAGAGATTTCCATAGCCATCCTGAACTAGCATATAAAGAAACAAGAACCGCAAAAAAAGTAGCTAATTTACTAAAAGAATTCGGAGTAGATGAAATACATGAAGGAATTGGTGGAACTGGAGTAGTAGGAGTTATCAAAAATGGTGAAGGTCCAAAAATTGGTCTTAGAGCTGACATGGACGCATTGCCAATAACTGAAGCAAATCAATGCGATCATATTTCCCAAAATGAAGGAGTTATGCATGCTTGCGGTCATGATGGACACACTACCATGCTATTAGGAGCAGCTCGGTACTTATCTGAGACAAGAAACTTCAAAGGCGAAGTAATATTAATATTTCAGCCAGCAGAGGAAGGTTTTGCTGGAGCAAAAGCTATGATTGATGATGGTTTATTTGATAAATTTCCTGTAGAATCAATATTTGGAATGCATAATATGCCTGGAGTCAAATCTGGACATTTAGATGTAGGTCCAGGACCAAGAATGGCAGCTGCAGATAATTTTGATATTAAAATTATTGGTAAAGGTGCACACGGAGCAATGCCAGATCAATCTATAGACCCTATAGTTTGTGGAGCATCTGTTATTCAAGCTCTTCAATCCCTTGTTTCAAGAAATTCTGATCCACGCAAAACACTTGTTGTTTCTGTTACTCAATTTAATTCTGGTCATGCAAATAATGTTATTCCTGACTTTGCTACATTAGCCGGGACTATAAGATATTTTGATGAAGACACAGGTGTTTTTATTAGAAAAAAATTTCCTAAAATAATCAATGATATATGTGAAGCTTTTGGAGCAAAGGCGGAAATAGATTATAAAAAAGGTTACCCACCTACAATTAATGAAGAAAATGCAGCAAAATTTGCTCTTGAAACAGCTAAAGAAATAGCTGGTGAAAAAGCTTCAGATAACCAAATGCCGATGATGGGTTCAGAAGATTTTTCATACTTTTTACAACAAAAACCTGGTGCTTATGCATGGATAGGCAATGGAAACTCTGCATCATTACATAATCCTTCCTATGATTTTAATGATGAACTTTTACCTGTGGGAGCTTCATTCTTATCAAGAATTGCAGAAAAAGCTCTAAGTAATAATTGATATTTTTATCGAGGAGGTTTTAAAATGATAAATCATTTTTCTATTCCTAAAGAGAAATTTAATGGACCAGTGTTAGTTACCGGTGCTGGTGGATGTATTGGAGCATGGACTATCGCACTATTATTAAAACATAATGTCGAAGTTATAGCTTTTGATTTAACTGATAATAAAAAAAGACCAGAGCTATTAATCAATGAAGATTCTCTAGCAAAAGTTCCATGGATTACAGGAGACATTTCAGATACAAAAAAAGTTTTTTCAGTTATAAGTGAAAATAAGCCTGAAGCTATTATTCACTTAGCCGCTCTTCAAGTTCCCTTTTGTGCTGCAGACCCAACAACAGGAGCAAAGGTGAATGTAGTAGGCACTGTAAATGTTTTAGAAGCAGCAAAACAAAATAATATCCAAAGAATTGCGCATGCTAGTTCTATGGCAGCTCACTCCTTTCTGCCTAACTCAGACTCATTAAAAACCTTGTACGGAGCATATAAAATGTGTGATGAACAAATTTCTGAAGTTTACTGGCAAGATCATCAAGTACCAAGTGTTTGTTTAAGACCAGCTATTGTAAATGGAGTTGGACGCGACCAAGGAATGACCTCCAAACAAACTGTTGCTATGTTAGCTGCTTCATTAGGAGAAGCATACGATATTCCTTACACTGGAAATGTTTCACATCTTTCAGCAGCAGAAGTTGCTTCTGCATTTATTCATTGCGTTGCATATGATGGAGATGGAGCATTCGTATTTGATATATTTGGAGAGAGCGTAAACATTAATGAAACAATTAAAATAATTAATGATATTAAACCAAACTCTCAAATAACTTCTTCAGGAGCAGCAATGCCATTTCCTAGTAAATTATCAGATGAGCCTCTTAGACAACATCTAAAAAATAGAATTGGCGATTATGGAAAGATAAGTACCAGAACAATGATTGAAGAAACTATTAAAGCTTTTGAAATTTTAATCCAGTCAGGAAAAATAAATAAAGATTATTTAAGTTAAGGAGTTATCTGAATGAGCTGGAAAGAAGAAATAAAAGAACTAGAAAAAAGAATTAATCTCATAAAACAAATGGGAGGTAAGGACAAGGTAAAACGTCAACATGATGCTGGCAGAACTACTGTAAGAGAGAGAATTGATGCACTTTTAGACAAAGATAGTTTTAAAGAAATAGGAAACATTACCGGTGTTAGTGAATATGATGAAAATGGAAAACTAAAATCACTTGTTGCTGCTAATTCAGTAATAGGACATGGAAAAATTGATGGTAATGCTACGGTTATCTATGGCGATGACTTCACCATAAGAGGTGGAGCTGCCGATGCGGCTATATGGCAAAAAATGGTGGCAGCAGAACAATTTGCTAATGAGTATAGAATTCCATTAATTAGATTAATTGAAGGGACTGGCGGAGGAGGATCGGTAAAATCTTTAGAAATTGACGGTTACACATATGTACCTGCTAATCCTGGATGGGATTGGGTAGTAAAAAATATGTCTACTGTTCCAGTGGTTTCCTTAGGACTTGGGCCCGTCGCTGGATTAGGTGCTGCTAGACTAGTAAGCAGTCATTATGCTGTTATTGTAAAAAAAATGAGTCAAATATTTGTCGCAGGTCCGCCTGTAGTAAATAGACTAGGAGAAAATGTAACAAAAGAATCCTTAGGAGGTAGTGAAATCCATAGTAAAAATGGTGTGATTGATGACGTTGCAAATAATGAAGCAGAAGCATTACTTATGGCTAAAAAGTTTTTAAGTTACTTACCTCCATCAACATATGAATTAGCTAAACAAATAAAAACTTCGGATAGTCCTGATAGAAGAGATGATTGGTTAATAAATACTATTCCAAAAAATAGGAGATTAAGTTACGAAATTAGACCAATAATTGAAAGTGTAACTGATAAAGGAAGTTTTTTTGAAATAGGAAAAAATTGGGGAACTTCATCTGTATCAGGATTTGCAAGATTAAATGGATGGCCTATAGTAATACTCGCTAATGACCCTCAAGTATATGGAGGAGGCTGGACGGCAGATGCCTCTCAAAAAATAATTAGAATATTAGAAATTGCTGAAACATTTCATTTGCCTGTAGTACACTTAGTAGATAATCCGGGTTTCTTAGTAGGTACTCATGGTGAAAAATCTGGAACGATTAGATATGGAGCGAGAGCATTAGCTGCAATTTATCAATTAACTATTCCAGTATGCTCAATAATACTTCGAAAAGCTTTTGGAGTTGCAGGAGCCGCACACATGAATCATACTAAACATAAATATAGGTTTGCTTGGCCATCAGGGGATTGGGGTTCATTACCTCTAGAGGGAGGAATTGAAGCAGCATATAAATCTGACCTTGAAAAATCAGACAAACCTGAAGAATTATTAAGAAATATTGAGGAAAGACTTAATCATGTAAGGTCTCCTTTTAGGACTGCAGAGAAATTTTCAGTTGAAAATATTATTGACCCTAGAGATACAAGAAAAGAGCTCTGTGACTGGATTGAACTAGCAGTTAAAAACAGGGTTCCAAAACCAGTGTCATTTGGCATGAGGCCTTAAAATGTTTTTTTCAATAGTATAAATTTATTCTAAAATAGAGATATACAACCTGATAAAAACAATACAAAAAATACTATTACTATTAAGTTTTTCATATCGCTGATCTAACTGATAATGTAAAATAAATCAACTTTGTTTTAAAAATTTTTTATATTTAAAAAACAAATACATAAAGATAATAAAGACCTATATTTCCACCCACTACTATTGCAGAAGCTAAAACAACGCGTAAAATCCATTTTACAAATATTTTTAACATTTTAATATCCTATTATTAAATTATATTTTATATGGTATTGAAGAATGATGAAAAATTATTTTTAATTTTTCATCTTGGTCAAACATATACCCAAATGAATATTCAACTTTTGTATCTTCATCCTTATAATTAGTAAAAAAATAATTACCAATACTGATTAAAATATTATCATAAATTGAGAAATCAAAATTTTTGAAGCTAATTTTTTTCCAAGGCTCTAAAGCAAAGCCTTTATCCTCATCTGAGACCTTATTATGTCCAATAAAATAAGAAATAAATTCGTTTTTTTTTGTTCTAAATTGTTTATGACTTGCTTTTGTGGGTTTAAATAAGATTTTACCCTTTTTAAAATAGTAAAGATCTTCTATGAATTTATTAGTTAATCCAACATAATCTTTCTTATATAAATAAGCTTTACCAATTGCTATAATATTATTTGCCCACTCTTGCTGAACGTAAGAAATTTTTTCACTAATTTCATTTGAAGAATATTTAATCATACTGAAATTTAACTTAAAATATATTTTTGTCAAAAGTAATAATAATTAACTAATAGATACTACTTTAAATTAATAAATTAATCATTAATTTTCAGAAAATATAAGAGAAATGGTGCCCAGAGATGGAATCGAACCATCGACACAGCGATTTTCAGTCGCTTGCTCTACCGACTGAGCTATCTGGGCTCCATATGAGTTTTTAATCGATACTTTTAATTATGTAAAGAAAACTATTTAGAATTATTTAATTTAATTAATTCCCTTTATGATTGAATCAAAATCTACAAGAGATAAACCTTTTACATTATCATAGTTGCCGTTGATATACTTAACAAATTTAGCAGCATATCCCTGAATTGCATATCCCCCTGCCTTACCTTTCCATTCATTCTTAATTAAATAATTTTTTATTTCACTTTCAGAAATAGATCTAAATTTTACACGCGTAACAATCACTCTTTTAACAACTTTTAAATTAGGTGATATCACACAAATACCTCCAAAAACTCTATGTCTACTTCCAGAAAGCTTATTTAAAATATTATAAGCATCATCATAATTATTAGGTTTTCCGATAATTTTATTTCCTACAAATATTATTGTATCAGCTCCTATTATATAACTATTATTATTTATACTTAGTGCTGAACGGGCTTTTTCTTCTGCTAATCTAGTAACATATTTTTGTGGTGTTTCCTCATCATGTACTTTTTCCTCAATTTTAGGATTAAATACTTTATGAGGTTCGTAACCAATGCTCTTAAGCATTTGTAATCTTCTTTTGGAAGAAGATGCCAATATTAAATTAATTTTTTTACTTTCCAATAATATATCACTTATGTCTAAAAATAATTCTACCTTTTGTTAAGTCGTAAGGAGTCATTTCAACCGTAACTTTGTCACCAGCTAACACTCTTATTCTATGTTTTCTCATCCTACCCGCAGTATGAGCCAAAATCTCATGTTTATTCTCCAAAGTAACTCGAAACATTGCATTTGGTAAAATTTCATCTACCACTCCCTCAAATTCCAATAAATCTTCTTTTGCCATAATTCTCCTTTAAATTAATTAAAAATATTTTCTCCTACCAACGACTTTCTATAAATAATTGAAAGCAAAGTAGTAAACCTTCTCGCCGTGCTAAAATCCATATAAGCATATTGTTTCAATTTAGCAAGTAATTCATGCGAAGCATCATCATGCAAACTTCTTCTACCCATGTCTAAAGCCTCTACTTTTTGAACTGGCGCAGATTTAATTGCATCATAATAAGAATTACATAACAATATATATTCCTTAAGAATTTTATTTATGCTGTTTAAGTTAATGGAAATAGATTTGTATATTTTATTTGTTTTTGTAGATTGCAAATCTAAAACTAATATATTCTCAATTATTTCCAATTTAATACTATATTCTTTCTCATCTATATCTAATACATGAAAATCATTATCTTCTATGATATCATTTACTGCTATTTTAATATCTTTATCTTGCTCTATAGTAAAATTTGAAAAAGATTTAACAACTATTTCTATATTTTTTATATTTTTACTCATTTTTAGAACCATTAGTTCTAATAGACATAGATAATGCATGAGCATATAAACCCTCAGATTCAGCAATTTTTATTGCTGCAGAAGATATATTTTTTAGTGATTTTTTATTACACTTTACTAATGAAGTCCTTGTCATATAATCCATTGTTGACAATCCAGAAGAAAATCTTGCTGTTCTTGAAGTAGGTAGTACATGATTAGGCCCGGCTATATAATCTCCTATAGCTTCCGGAACATATCTTCCCATAAATATTGCCCCAGCATTTTTAATTTTTTTTATATACTTTTCAGATCCATCAACTGCTAACTCTAGATGCTCAGGGGCAACTAAGTTAATTATATCTATTGAGTCTTTCAATTCTTTAACTACCAATATCAACCCATTTTCATTCCAGCTTACCTTAGATATATCCGATCTTGGTAAGATGTTTAAAAGTTTGTTTATGTCTCTTTCAACATTATTTGCAAAAGCTAAGTCATCTGTAATCAAAATTGATTGAGCGGCAACATCATGCTCTGCTTGAGACAATAAATCGGCAGCTATCCATTTTGAATTATTTTTGTTATCTGCTAAAACCATTATTTCTGATGGACCTGCTAGCATATCTATACCTACCTTTCCAAAAACTTGCCTTTTTGCTTCAGCAACCCAAGAATTGCCAGGACCAAAAATCTTATTTACAGAGCTTATACTCTCTGTTCCAAATGTAAGAGCTGCTATAGCTTGAGCACCTCCAATTTTATAAATATTTTTTACACCAGAAATTTTTGCGGCTAATAATACAGACGAATTTAATATTCCTTTAGGAGCTGGTACACACATAGATATGTTTTTCACTCCAGCCATTTTGGCAGGTACGGCTGTCATTAAAACTGAACTTGGATAAGAAGCTTTTCCACCTGGCACATAAAGCCCTACAGAATCTAATGGATTCCATTTAACACCCAAAAATACTTCATCTTTATCCTTATAGTTAAAATCTGAAGGCATTTGTAATTTATGGAATTCTCCTATTCTTTTTGCAGCAATCTTAAGCGATCTAGCTAATTCCTTATCGCAACTTTTTAATGCATCATTCATTTCTGCATCGGAAACTTTAAAATCCTTTATATTATTTTCATCAAACCTTTTTGTATATTTAACTAATGCTTTATCTCCATTATTTTTCACATCTAAAATTATTTTTCTTACTTTCTCAGTAATATTTGTACTTTTCTGTCTATCTTTATTTATAAATTTATTTAACTTTCCACTAAATAACTTGTTACTATATTTTAAAATTTTAGTCATTTAGAGCCTCCTCAAGCAAAGAGATTATATGCCTAACTTTTTTTGAACGAGTTTTAAATGTCGAACGATTTACTATTAAGTGAGACGTTATATCTAAAATTTTTTCTTCTTCAATTAAACCATTAACTTTCAGTGTTACTCCTGAAGAAACTAAATCAACAATCTTATCTGATAATCCTAATTTGGGAGCAATTTCCATTGCTCCATTCATTTTGATACAATAAACATTTTTTCCTATAGATCTAAAATAATCTTTAGTAATATTTGGATACTTTGTAGCAATTTTAATTGGTAAATTTTCGCCTTGATTAATATCGTTTTTAAGTTTAGCTAAAGATAGATAACATTTTCCTATTTTTAAATCTAAAGGTGCATAAATTTCAGGATAATTAAATTCTTTTAAAACATCATATCCTACAACCCCTAAATCTGCCCCTCCATAAGCAACAAAAGTAGCCGCATCAAAACTTCTTACTCTTATTATTTGAAGCCAAGATAAATTAGAAGAAAATAATAACTTTCTATTAGTATTATCAAAAAAAGACTTTTCAGGAACTATACCTGCTTTATGTAATAAAGGTATCAATTCATCTAATATCCTGCCTTTGGGAACAGCTAAAATAATTTTTTCTTGCCTAATCTTCATCAATTCTACTTTCTAAATGGCACTATGGGAGGTTTAATTGGCTTACCAAAATCTTCAAAATAAACCTCTAGTTTATTAACAAGTATCTTTATGAATGCTTGATCTTCAAAAGTAAACATTAAAAAACCATTATCATATGCTATAGACATTAAACTATGTAAGCCCTTACTGTTTTTATTAGAAATTTTTTCAGTAATTATTGTCTCAATATTTTTTATTTCAATTAAACATAAAACCTGTAAAATTTCTTCAGTTTTATTTATACCTAATTCCCATGTGAATCTATCTAATGACATCATAAAAGATTTTTTTTCTTTTATGTAAGTCATTTCGCTATCTAGACAAATTGACTCAAATAAATATTTAGATAGTATTTCTAAATCTTTATCATCTTCAGCTTTTAACTTTAAAGGAGTGTATAATATTTTATCTACCATTATAATAATCAATCTTAATTATATTCTTTTAATTTTAGCTCCGCATGAAGTAAATTTTTTCTCGAGTGACTCATATCCTCTATCTAAATGATAAACTCTACTGAGGATAGTTTGTCCTTTTGCTCTTAAACCCGCCAAAATAAGACTTGAAGAGGCTCTTAAATCTGTAGCCATCACTTGAGCCCCTTTAAAATTAACTATACCTTCAATAATTGCCTTATGACCTTCTATTCTAATGTTTGCACCAAACCTTATTAATTCAGCCACATGCATAAATCTATTTTCAAATATACTTTCTTCTATAATAGATCTATCGTTAGATACTGCCATAAGCGCCATAGCTTGCGCTTGTAAATCTGTTGGAAAACCAGGAAAAACCTCTGTTTTCAAATTAACACTTTTAATTCTTTTTGATCCTTTTACAATAATCTCATTGTCCATAACTTTTACATTAGAACCTATATCTCTTAAAAATCTAATTACAGACTCCAAATTATTTTTATCTGCATTTATTAATTTTATATTTCCACCTGTTATTACAGAAGCCATTGCATAAGTGCCTGCTTCAATTCTATCAGACATAACAGTGTGTTCAAATCCAAATAACTTATCTACTCCTATTACTTCTATTGTGTTTTTTTGCACTCTTTTTATTTTAGCACCCATTTTATTTAAGGCTTCAATTAAATCATCTATTTCAGGTTCCATAGCTGCGTTTGAAATTACTGTTTTTCCCAAAGCTATAGATGCTGCCATAATAATATTTTCTGTCGCCCCTACACTTGATTTTAATAAGTTAATATCTGAACCAATTAATCTTCCATTAGGAACAATTCCTTTAATATAACCATCATTAATATCAATTTCAGCACCCATTTTCTTAAGAGCACTTATATGCAAATCTATAGGTCTAGAGCCAATAGCACAGCCACCAGGTAAAGAAACTTCAGCCTTACCAAATCTTGCAAGTAGTGGGCCTAATACCAATACTGAAGCTCTCATTTTTCTAACTAAATCATAATCTGCTACCATTGAGACAACATTATCAGCCTTCATTTTTATAACATCTTTTGTTCTTATAATTTTTACACCCAAGGATAATAATAAATCATTCATTGTAAAAACATCCATTAAATTTGGCACATTTTTCAATAAACAATTTTCTGATGTTAAAAGAGACAATGTCATAAGAGGCAAAGCAGCATTTTTTGAGCCACTAATAATAATTTTACCTTCTAATGGTTTACCTCCTTCAATGTAAATTTTATCCATTAAATTTTTACAATCATAATTTTGGTAATGTTACACCTTTTTGCCTCATATATTTTCCTGATCTTTCTAAATAGGAAATTTCACAGGAAGAATCTCCTTTTAAAAATAAAAACTGACAGGCTCCTTCATTAGCGTAAATTTTTGCAGGTAACGGTGTTGTGTTAGAAAATTCTAAGGTAACATGGCCTTCCCACTCAGGCTCTAAAGGTGTTACATTAACAATTATACCACATCTAGCATAAGTTGATTTGCCAAGACATATTACTAAAACATCTCTTGGAATTTTAAAATATTCTACCGTTCTAGCTAACACAAAACTATTGGGCGGAATTATACAACTATCTGATGTTTTATCTATAAATGAATCCTCAGAGAAATTTTTTGGATCAACTAGAGCATTATTAACATTAGTGAATACTTTAAATTGATTTGATACTCTAGCATCATATCCATATGATGATAGACCAAAACTAATTACACCATTCTTATTTTGCTCATTTACAAAAGGCTGAATCATTGATTTGGTTTCAGCCATTTCTTTAATCCATTTATCTGGCATTATTGACATATTATAGGACCCTATTTTTATTATAAATTATAAATACTATAGATAAATAATATTCTCAATTATAATACAGAAACTTTATTTTTTATTTTTTTTCTTGCCCTTAATTGAGCTTTTCTTTTTTTTAAATTTTCTTTCATTTGTAATGCTAATTTTTCTTCTCTTTTATTTATAACAGCTGTTTTTTTATTTTTAGACATTTCATTCCACAATAAATTATTATTAAATAACTTTATTAAATTATATTAGTTTTATAAAGTGACTTATCTTATTTTACCAATCAAGGACACTATAAATTAAAAATATACTCAAAAAAATTTGGACTAAAGGAAATACAAAAGGTTTTATAGGAAATTTCTTTTCATATTTAGATCTAATATTTGTTGATCACGGGATTTTTAGATTCTATTGGCGATCGCTATATCAAATATCTAAAGATGTGTATAGATCAAATCAACCCTTTCCATGGCAAATATTAAATGACAAAAATCATAGAGGTATAAAAACTATTATAAATTTACGTGGAAAAAGAAATTGCTCGTCTTATTATCTTGAAAAAGAAGTTTGTAAAAAACACAATATTACATTAATTGACTTTCCTGTAACATCTCGAGCTGCTCCAAATCCTGACACAATTTTAAAAGCAAAACAATTATTTAAAAAAGTAGAATACCCTATATTGATGCATTGTAAATCTGGTGCTGACAGAGCTGGCCTTATGTCAGCGCTTTATTTAATTCTGAATAAAAACATTCGTGTAGAAGAAGCTAAAAAACAGTTAAGTTTTAAATATTTGCATATAAAATATGCTAAAACTGGAATATTGGATGAATTTTTTGAAAAATATTTAAAGGATAACAAAAAAAATAAAATAAAATTTTTGGACTGGGTTAAAAAAAAATACGATGCAGATAAACTTAAATCATCATTTAAGCCTAAAAAGCTTTTTGATATTTTAATAACCGTTTTTTTAAAAAGGGAATAATAAGTTATTCAATATTTTGTAATAAAGCCATTCTTCTATAGAGATCGCAGTTTTTCATAAGGTCTTCATGAGTTCCAATTGCATTAATTTTACCTTCATTTAAAACAACAATTCTGTCAGAATTAATTATAGTTGAAATTCGATGAGCAATTGTAATTGTGGTTATTTTCATTGAAATGTTTTCTAGAGTAACTTTAATTTTTTCCTCTGACTCAGCATCTAGCGCACTGGTAGGCTCATCTAAAATTAATATTAATGGATTTTTTAAAATAGCTCGCGCAATAGCAATTCTTTGCTTTTCTCCACCTGATAAATTTGCACCACTTTCACCCAAAACCGTATTATACCCTTCTGGCAAATTACTTATAAAATCATGTGCTCCAGCTTCTGTTGCAGCAGAAATTATCTCGTCCTCAGTAGATTCTGATTTTCCAAGAGCTATATTTTCTTTTACTGTACCAAAAAACATAAAGCTCTCTTGAGATACTATTGAAACTCTACTTCTTAATGAAGATAAATTTATATCTTTTAAGTTTATGTTATTAATTAATACTTCTCCATTCGTTGGATCAAAAAATCTAGGAATTAAATTTATTAGAGAAGATTTACCAGAGCCACTCGGACCAACTATAGCCAATTTTTCTCTATTATTAATTTCTAAATTAATATTTTCTAAAGCAAACACATCTTTATCTTTGTACTTGTAAGTGACATTTTTAAAAAATAATCCAGTTTTATTCTTATCTAAGCTTTGAGAATTATTCTTCTCAATTACTAGGGGCATTGTCTCGATACCTCCATATACTCTATTTGCTGCTGCAGTACCCTCTTGAAGTACAGAGTTTAATGTGCCCAATGCTCTTGCAGGGCCTACCGCGATTAAAAGAGCGCTTATAAAACCAGAAAATTCACCAATGGTACTTTGTCCAGATACTATTTGCCAACCTGCTAAAAGAATAACTAATGAAATTGCGACACCGCCAATAATTTCCATGACTGGTTCTAGAGCAGCCCTAGTTGAAATCACCTTGACTATTAAAGATTTTAAATCTGAAAAATATTTACTTGCCCTTAAACTTTGTAATTTTTCTAATTGAAAGCTTTTAATTAGCCTAGCAACCATAAAACTTTCTGTTAAAAATGAAGAAGAAATACCTATTTGCTCTTGAAGAGAATTAGATAATTTGCGACTACGTTTTCCAATTTTAACGATTGGAAATGTTGCTAATGGATAAACTAGAATTACAGCAAATGCTAATAACCAATTTAGCCATAACATAGAAATTACTAACCCAATTAAGGTCAAACTATCCCTTATAATGTTATTAGATCCTCTTATCATTGCCTCTTTCATCAAATTTACATCGTTCATAATTCTTGATTGGAGGGCACCTGAACGCTCTGCATTAATAACATCTAAATCTAAATTCAAAAATGAAGAATATAGTTTATTTTGAATCTTATAAATAATAGATTGAACTATAGTATTAATCATAACTGTTTGTTTATATAAAGCCCCGCCTTTTATGATAGTTAAAAATACTATAAATATTGGAACTAAAATAATTTTACTCCAATCTTGTTCCTCTAAAGACTTAAACGCATAATCAATAATTATGGGGTATAATGCTGTAGCACCGGCTACAATTATCATTAGAATATTTGCTACAATAAAAGAGTATACATGATCTTTTCCATATTCTCTCAATACCTTATTTAAAACTTGTTTTGCAGACAAATTGTATTTTTTTATCACTTTATGCTCCAATAAATAGAATAATGATTACCCTAATTCACTTATTTAATGTAGTATTTAATTTAATTACTAGAAACATATTAAAAAATAATCTATCAAATATTTAATATGAAAACTATTAATATCAAAAATATAGAAAATAAAATAAACCTATTAGTTCTATCATGTATAGTACCGATAGGATACTTCGCGCCTATAGCTGAATGGTTATTAATTAGTGTACTAGCATTATTTTCAATTTTAAGATATTCTTTAAATTTTCATAAAAATATAAATAAAGTCAGTATTATTCTATTCTTCTTAATCTGTATTGTATTTTTAAATTCTTATTTTTTCTCCGTTAACCCAGATAGAACACTAGAAGTAATATGGTCTAAAATTGGAATAATTTTTGCGGTATTAACAATAATAACTATAAGCTCTAAAAATAAGATAAATAATATATCAAGATATATAGCACCTTCAATTTTATTTATTTCTTTAATAATCTTTTTTGATTTATGTTTTAATACAGAAATAAGAACAACGTTAGCATCTATAGTGGGAGACAAGCCAACTAGTGAAAGTGCTAATTATAGTAGAGGGTTGCTAGTTCTTGCAGCAATAATGCCTATTGCAATTGCTATTATCTTAAATGATAAAAAATATGTTTTTAGCGTTTTAATTTTCATTTTTATATTAATAATTATTCTAATAGGCCCTAATTATACAGCAAAAATAACCTTAATTTGTTCAATAGTTTCAGCTCTAATAATTTACTTTTTAGGACCTAAATCCTTTTATTCATTTGGTATAGTGTCCGTAATTTTTATATTGTCCTTACCAATTTTATCTACTAAATTTTTACCTAAAATAGGAAATTATCAAAATAAAATTGTATCAACGCCATGGCAAGAAACCTCTGCTGGCGGATCACTAATACATAGAATACTTGTTTGGGAATATGTAGGGAAAGAAATTATTAAAAAACCTCTTTTTGGACATGGTCTTGGCACTTCAAGACATATAGGTCAAAATATAATATTAAAAATTCCCAATTCAGATCAAGAAATTAAGGGAGGAATACCTCTCCACCCGCATAATAATTTTTTACAAATATGGCTAGAACTTGGCATAATTGGTGTAGCCATTTTCTTATATATTTGGTTTAAAATTATTAAATTTGGATATTCTCTAAGAAGCAAATCTTATATATTGGGAACCGGAGCATGTACGTCTATAATATCAATGTTTATTATTTGCAATTTAAGCTTTGGTTTTTTTCAAGCTTGGTGGATGTCGCTAATTGGTTTAATATTTCTTTTAATAATTCAATCAAATAAAGAAGCTTTTATAAAAAATTAAATTATTATAAAATATTTACCCCAATTTAATTAAATATGATATTTAGAGCTAATTAGCCGCCTTAGCTCAGGGGTAGAGCACGTCATTGGTAATGACGGGGTCGCAGGTTCGAATCTTGCAGGCGGCACCAGTTTTGTAATATAGTATTTTTTATAAACATAATTAAGGAGAGAAAATTGGTAGAAAATTCATTTTCCTGGGAAAACAAAATAGTTGCTATTACTGGAGGTGGCAACGGTATTGGAAAAGCTATAGCCTTAGCAGCTAAAAATAAAGGAGCTAAAGTATCTATTTCAGACATAAACCAACAAGACTTAGAAATGTCTAAAGAAGAACATGGGTTTTTAACTACCTTATCAGATGCCGGAAAAGAAGATGATATTCTTAATTTCATAAAAAATACCGAAGATAGTTTAGGTGACATTGATATATTTTTTGCCAATGCCGGTGTTGCAAGAGCAGGCACATTAGAAACATCTGATGAAGATTGGGATATTTCTCATAGAGTTAACGTAATGCATCACGTTTGGGCTGCAAGAGCAGTAATACCAAAAATGAGAAATAAAAAAGATTGTCGATTTATAACTACTGCCTCTGCTGCGGGTTTGTTATCAGAAATAAATTCAGCTTCATATTCATTAACTAAGCATGCTGCCGTTGGCTTCGCAGAATGGTTATCAATAGTATATGGAAAGGATGACGACCTTGGTAATGCAGTAACTATATCGTGTCTATGTCCTCAAGGAGTTAATACAGCAATGACTGCTAATATGGAAAATGGTGGTGTAGCCGGAATCGATGGAATGTTAGAACCTGGAGATGTTGCAAAAACAGTTATTGATACTGTAACAAAAGGAGATTTTTTAATTCTACCTCATCCTGTTGTTGCTGAATATATAAAAATTAAAACTTCAAGTTATATGAGATGGTTAGCAGGTATGAGAAAACTATATGCTAAATATAGAGGGTCTTACTAATTTTAAATTTATAACTACTTAACATAAAAAATAAATTACTTAAGGGAAATCAAATTATGTCTAGTATAAAAATATGGAAACTATATTTATCAGGCGAAATACACACAAATTGGAGAGATGAAATAAAATCTTTATGTGAAAATAAAAAATTACCAGTAATAGTAAACTCTCCCAATACTGTTCATGAAGATTCAGATGATTGTGGTGTAAGAATACTAGGTGAAGAAAATGATAAATTTTGGCATGACCATAAAGGTGCATCCATAAATTCTATTAGAAATAATATATTAATTAAAGAAGCTGATATAGTTATTGTAAAGTTTGGAGACAAGTTCAGACAATGGAATGCAGCATTTGATGCAGGCGTTGCTAAAGCACTAAATAAATCAATAATTACCCTACATGAAGACAGCTTAAATCATGCGCTAAAAGAGATTAATCAAACAGCTGTTGCATCTTGCAGAACAGTAGATCAAGTTGTAAAAATACTATCATATGTTGCAAATGGTGAATTAGATAATACTATAGGTAAAGCAGCAGAATAATAAAATTAAGGAAAAAATAGTGAAATATAAAAAAGCACTTACTAGAAGGTCATTGCTTTCCGGCACAGCCATATCAATAATTCCTGCTACCTCATTTGCTCAATCCTTAAACGAAAATTCTCCTGAATGGATGACTGAACCCGGCACACCTTTTAATGAATATGGATTTCCATCAACTCAAGAAAAAAATATTAAACGCGAAATATTTCAACCATATGAAGAGTATGCTCCAGGTTCAGGTG
>MDTD01143296.1_pt1 | contig 23152 bp, 13 predicted proteins | sample 811221 | NCBI WGS metagenome assembly MDTD01 (sample SAMN05326646, study PRJNA326480) | marine metagenome | isolation source: seawater | place: Pacific Ocean: South West | collected 2011 | reverse complement strand
CTCTTTCTGCTAACGACTCTGAATCTCCTTCATGCCCTCCAGAGCGGGGGCGACTTGTGGGTCACGGATGATTCGCGCTGTCCCGTTACAGATTGCTAGAAGCTGTATCCCAGGCCCAGCCCTGCGCTGAATCCACTGAGGTCCACATCAAATACGCTGCCTCCGACACTCCCGTTCAAGTCTTCCGTGTGATCGTGGCGCAGGTTTACTTCAAGGAACCAGCTTTCGTTGAGTTGATATTCTGCAGATGCCTGGAGGTAGAAGCCCCAGAGAATCGAACTGCCGATGTTGCCTGCGGAAGAGCTGTCAATTACCACAGGCGCACCATTGTTGATCTGCTGGAGAAGCTGATTGCTGCGCGTCGCTTTCCACGAGGCGACATTGAGAGCAATGCCAGCTCCCAGTGAGGCATAGAATCGGTTGTCGAATCGGTATGAGGCCTCTGCGCCAAACGCCAGACTCCAAGTATCAAGATCAAGTGATTCGTCGATGGTGTCGTTCCACAGGGCGATATCTGATGTCCTCAGGGTGGGCGTGAAGATTCGGCTGCCTACGAGAGGTTGATTGGGAACCAGAGGAGCAACGATATTCGGGGCTCCGGTGTACGGGACCTCCCGAGGGAGGTCGAGACCGCTGATATCGTAAACGTCGGTAGCAGTAATGTCGAAGGTGTCCATCTGCTCACTCGCAGAGATCGTATTCAGGCCCCGGCGGGAGCCGTTGATTTCGGCAAAGGAGACGTTGATTGAAGGTCCGGCACTCCATCCGTTCCCGAGATCACCCAGATAGCGTAATTTCACATAGGGAGCCGATACCTGATCTGCTCCATCATTCCATCCCGTTGCCGAAGCAGTGGATGACCGGTTGACCTCCTGACGCTCTCCCCCCGATGCAGTAAAGGAAAGAGTATTACCTTGAACTTGCCCGAGCTCATCGTAACCGTAGTCGGTTGTTCGAGTCGACCGTGCGTCAGGACGAACAAAGCCGTTGTCGTAGATGCGCGCCGCAGGTCCTTCCGCAGGTCCGATGCCAGGCACGGGACTGCTGCTCGGCTGGAAGAGGCTGGGGACAGTGAATCCGCTGATTCCTGTGCGGAAACCGACTTCTCCGATATCACGCCACGATATTCCTGCGCCAAGGGTCCATCGACCTTGATGGGATCGAGGGGATACAGGTATGATGCCTTTGCCAGATTTAGGTGACGGCTGAATGACCTGCTTTCCTGAGGGCGGCAGTGCATCCTTTGCTGACGGTGGGAGTGCATCCTTTGCTGACGGTGGGAGTGCATCTTTTGCTGACGGCGGGAGCGCACCCTTTGCTGACGGCGGAAGCGCGCCCTTTGCTGACGGGGAGAGAGTATCCTGAGCCGCCGGAACCCCATCTCCTGCCTTGATGGCAGAGAGAGGAGCCAGAAGGGAAGTAAGGAATGCGAGTCCAATTCTTGTGTTCATGGTGAAAAGGTAAAAGACAGTTCAAGATTCTGGATTACGGTGCCTTACGCATAACCCTGTAGAAACGGTTTCCAGTGGTGCTTGGATGACTCGAGGTTTTAGGGGGACCATTGTCTACCCATTGGGTAACGTTGGATCCGGCAGTGACGTCAGGAACAACGTTGATCCAGTTTTCTCCGTCTGAGCTGTATTGAATGGTGTAGACCCCGCCTACGATGGAAACAAACTCCAACAGCTTGTCCCCATTGGGGCGGGAAGCTACCCGGTTTAACTCGATTCCTGCAGCTGCGAAGGCCCCTCCGGCAGAATCGACGAGCTCAATCTGGAATTCTGGTTGGAACCCACCGCTGGCAGTGATCTGAAAGTATTCAACGACGAGATCGATACTCTCTCCTGCTGCTAAAGGCTGGTTGTAGAGGAGGAAGGGCACGTTCCCGGATGCCCCCTGAGCATTGTGAACCGTTACGTCTCCAGGCAGCCCATGTAGCAGAACGCGAAACGCTGGAATATCGAGAGGATTGTTGTTGGTTACAGTAATGGTCTGCTTCAGCAGAGCGGTTTGAAGGTCAAGAGCGATGCCGCCTTCACCGAGGATCATGCTTCCGGGGCTGATTACGCTTGTTGCCACGGAATCAGAATCATCTTCAGGACTTACGATTTCTCCTTCGAAGGAAGTCAGCTCTGCAGAGCTCACAATCGTGTCGATTCCAGCTGGAGTGATGGAGGATACGTCGTAGAGAATTCCATAAGTTCTGGTTTCCCCTCGCGGAAGGTCGGCAATGGACAGGACGGATGGCAGGGGCGCTTCCTCTGAATCAAAACTTATAATCGTGGTTCCTGGTGGAGAAATCGATTCGAGTTGAATCGCAATATTACTGGCATCACTTGGACCACTATTGCTAACAGAGATGACATGAGAGAGATTGCCCGGACTGCCATTTTCTGAATATCCAGCAAGAACAGGGTCCCGAGACTCAGCTATCCCAATTGCAATATCAGCCTCTCTTTCGACGGAAGTACTCGAGGAGACGGTATTATTCTGTGGATTCACATCCGTCTGTTCTACGGAAACTACCGAGGCAACATTCGTGATCACGTCGGGTCCAGATTCTGTGGAGGGTCCTACGGTAAAGCGCAGGCGCACCAATGAGGTGCTGCCTACCGCAAGATCTCCTACGGTCCAGATGACGGATCCATCAGTGCTCTCAGTATTGGTTCCAGCCAGTGGATCGGTCTCCTCGAGGGTGACACCGGTGGGCAAATTCAGATTGTTCTCAATGGATACATTGCTGGCAAAGGAAGGCCCAAGATTGGTAACGGTCACCATGTATTCAAGATTTGAGGGTCCTGATCCAGCGACCACCGGATCATTCAGTGCCATGTTGGTTACTTGCAGGTCGGCTCTTGTGATAATGGACGTTGCATCTGAGACTGAAGTTGCAGTTGCGACGTTTGTCTGAGTGACTCCTGTCAGAGTGGCGGTACTGGTAATCACTTCTACGCCCTCGTCGGCTGCCGGATCAACAGAAAGCCTCACCGTCAAGCTGGCCGTAGCGCCTGCAGAAAGAGAGGGAAGTGTCCATGTGCCCCCATCGTAGACTCCCTGATCCGCAGTAATACCAGCGATCGATACTCCATCAGCCAGAATATCGAGGTCCTCACTGATGGTGAGTTCGGTTGCGGTCGAAGGCCCCTGATTGGTCACCAGTATTGTATAGGTCAGACCTCCTGTGCCTGCGATGATAGGGTCAGCTGATTCGCTCTGACTGAGGCTGACATTGACGATCGGGCTCACAACCAGCGTATCGACTGAGGGCCCGCTGTTGCCAAGTGAGCTGGTGAGATCTCCAGTTGTGTTGACGAAGGTTCCACCCTCAAGACTGGTAACTTCGACCTGAAGAATACACCGGCCACCGGCGGGGACAGTTCCGTTGGAATAAGAGAGCAGGGAACCCCCGGGGCCGGCACTTGCGGTGCCTCCTACGCAGGTGCTGGAGAAATTCACCGGGTTTGATAAGATCAGGCCGTCCGGCAAGGTATTGCTGAATGACAGATTTGTGGCATCGAGCGGTGAGGAGCTGTTATCGATGGTATACGTAAGGAGTCCAACCTGACCTGCATTAAAGTCAGGAGAAAACTCCTGGGTGAACAGCGGGGGAGGCACGAGTGTCAGACTGGCACTGGCTCCGGGGCTTGTTCCAAGGGATGACGTCAGCTCACTGGTTGTGCTGCCATAGATCCCAGCTGGTGCGTTGCTGGTAGCCACGTCGAAACTAATTGTGCAGATGGTGCCGGCGGGAACGACTGCGTTTCCACTGACAGTGAAGGTATTCGTGTCGGACGAAAGGGAGAAAATGCCCCCCTCTCCACAATTGAAGGTGTCGACCGGAAGCGCTACCCCGGGGGCTACATCCCCACCTGCCATCCGGAGGGCCTCAGGAAGGACATCGGAGAAAGCGAGGTCTCGGGCTTCAATTGCGCTGGCAGTATTATCAATCGTGTAGGTGACCCTGCTTTGTCCTCCGGTGGAGATCGCGTTGGGAGCAAAAGCCTTAGTTATGGTGGGAGCAACTGGTTCCACCACTAGGGTATCGGTGGCCGGAAGTCCAATCTTGGGTTCTCCGTTGACGTCAGCGCTCAAACGGCTGGTCACGTTAAGATGAGGGCCGAATGCGGCATTGAGAGGGACCGTGACCTCTACCGGAAAAGAGCAGGTTTGCCCCGGACCCAAACTACCACCCTCGATTAAAAGAAGGTTGGTGCCCGATATGCTGGAACCCGGGCCACACGGCTCAATATTGATTTCTGGGACCTCGATTGAAAGGTCGTCGAACCAAGCCTGAGCGATCTCGGCTTCGGATGTGGTGCGGTTCGCATAGGCGCCGATAACGAGGGTGTGCGTTCCAGCGTTCAGTGGAATTTCGATAGAGGCCTCCCGCCAGCCAGAATCAGATGCCGCTTGGTTGTCGCTACTGCCATTGAAACGAAGAAGGGAATTATCAGGTCCGTCACCGTAGCGAACGCCGTCGACGGTGAGCACTGCCTCTCCATACTCATTGTTGTCAAAATCTCCAGCAACATTCAGACGGTATCGGAAATTGATAGTGGTAAGAGCCGTTTCCTCGAGCGTGAACTCCCGGCTCCATCCACCGGAGCTTTCAGGAGAGAAGAAATTGGCGAAGAAATTCTGGCCGCCTGTCTGGACCCGCAGGGCTCCACCCCGAAATCCACCAGTTGGATCTACTTCTCCCGATGAAAAGTCTGGGTCGGGAGTACCCTGAAAAGGGTCATCGACGTAGGTAAATCCACCTGCGGCGGCCTGAGACCCGGGGGTGAGTTGAACCTGGAAACCTACGTCGCTGCTTTCGAGAGTATTCTGGTGGACTTCGACTGCAATTGAATTGGTTCCCTCAACCAGAAGACCACCAAGATTCAAGTTGCCTGTTGAAAATCCGCTTTCGTTTCCAAGGCCTGAAAGAGTGGTGGTTTCAACCGCTCCGGCTGGCATGCTTGGCGTTCGAAATACTTCGCTGCCGTTGATGTAGATTATCCCACCGTCGTCCAAGAGATAGTTGGCAAGCCATTCTGTTTCTGTCAGCTGATCTGCGGAAATTTCAAAGGTATTTCGAAAGAGATAAGTGGTTATCAGGTTCTGGCCATTAGCGGCAGCTCCGATGCCGAAGAGAAGATCCGGTGCGCCGGGAAACCCATCGATACCTCCTACCTGAATGGGAACCTCCTCCGACTCCCAGGGTCCTATGGTAGAGGTCGCAACGTCGAAACCCACTGAATTCCATGCATTTCCGTTCTGATCAACAGGGTATCCATCGTTGTTACCATTTTCGTTTTCAATACGGTCGAGGTAATCCCAAGCCCCTGTAATCAAGGGTCCTCCGGCCCCTGCATTTCCGTCAAACCCTGTTCGAACAATGGCACCCCCACTCGTTGGGATTTCCGTGGCCACCAGTCCTGAGAGGGTAGCATCCAGATCGTCCGTAAACTGAAGGTTCGTAATTGTGTCCGTGGCGCTGTTGTTCGTGATCGAAAACAGCAACGTCCCGGATTCTCCCGGAGCGATGGGGTTATCCACAAACTCTTTTTCAAACGAAACATTGAGAATCGAGGAAGGATCGATGACCTCGAGTTCAGCTACCGCCAGTCCCCCGGAAACCAAGTCCCCTCCAATCTCTCCCACGGCGGTCAGATTACTGGAAACGCTGAGATGAACTCCCGGCGCGACGCCAACCACCTCGAGGGTAAGCGTGCATGTTTCCCCTGCAGGAAGGGGGATTGGATCCTCTGGGGAGACCTCAATCGCCTGGGTTCCATTGATTGCAGTAATACTGATGCCTGGACAGTTGGTAGATACCGACGGAGGGGTAGCAATAGCAATACCCTGAGGGAAAAAATCGTTGAAGGATAAATTGTAAGCGTCTGCCGTGCCCTGGTTTTCAATCGTGTATATCAGAGTCGCTCTGCCTCCGAGCGGAACAAGGTCCGGGACGAAGCGCTTGCTAAATCCCAAAACCAGTTGAGACGACGTAAACAGGGTGGTGAATGCGGGCGCGCTGGGGCCGACTTCAGAGGTGAAGTCATCAATTGTGAGATTGTGGGGGCCCGTTGTATTCTGGGTTACCAGTGCTTTAATTTCACATGTAGAACTGGTTTCTACCGTCCCGCCTGAGAATCTCAGCAGGGTTCCATTATTCTCAGTAGCTAAGGTGCCTCCGCAATCCGAGGAAAGAGCCCTGATCGTAACACCTGCCGGCATCGGTAGAGTGAAGGACAGTTGACTAATCGGTCCGGGATTAACCGTGTTGTCTACTGTGATGGTCAGTTCAGTGGTGCTGCCGACACCAACCGTATCAGGAGAGAGCGCCATTTCAACGACTGGAGGCGAGGCCACACCGGCAAAGGTTATTGATGGAGCGAGAAGGAACCCTAAGAACCAGGTTAGAAAACGGGACAGGGTGAGTCTACTGGGTGATTCTGTGTGTGAGTTCATCGAAGACAGGCGCAGCCTCTGAAAGCGTGGAAAACACCTTGTTTTGCATCTGGTTTATCAACAAGCCTAATTCCTTGTTGTTAGGAGGATTCAGTGGACCCGATATGCGAGGATTTGCGGGGAATTACCTTTTTCGGGTAGGACTGGCACCCGGAACTCCGTGATTTACTGGGCGAAGGGCGGGACCGTGGAGTCAAAGCCGGCTTGCCTAACACGATAAATTGAGACAAAATACGTCTCTGCAACTTGTTTCCCGTGACGCATCACTTCAAGCGTGCGCATTGATCGAAATCCATGAAAACAATGAGCCGATCAGCGACTCGCACCACCCTCCTTCCCGGTTTTACGGCGATGGAGTTGCTGGTAGCGATCTCGGTTGTGATGGTTCTTGCCGGGCTCACCATGCAGGTGATGAAAAATGGCCGCCAGAAAGCTCAGCAGGTGAGAGCTACGCAGAAAATCAAGGACCTGGGGGCTGCCTTTGTGGCCTATACCGGCGAAAATGGAGGGCTGCTGCCTCGGGAAAACCACTCGGGATCTGGCGATACGTGGCAGGCTGCGGCGGAGGAGGCCGCGAGTGAAGTTTGGTACAATGCCCTCACGTTGAATATGTCGCAAAAGTCTGTGGGTGAGATCGGGGAGGCGGGGAAGCCTCAACTCTTTTATGAGGACGGCTATCCGCTTTTTGTTCCCGGCGCACCCTATCCGAAGAGCGAAAAGAAGCTTGAGAATCCGATGTTTGCGATCGGGATGAACAGTCGACTACAACGCAGGGACAATGACACGGGAGATAAGCCTCAGGGAACATTGGCCTCAATTCAGGCTCCAGCGAGTACTGTGATTTTTCTGGAGCGTGGCATGCCGAAAGATCAGAAAGTGATTCGCTCACAGGCCAACTTTTCGGCCTCTCCGAAAGCGGGTCCGAAGGCGTTCGCCGGGAGGCATAATCAGAAGGGTCTTCTGCTATTCGCGGATGGACACGTTGAGGTCAAGTCTCCGCGGGAAATCCTGACCGGTAGCGGGCAGGTCAAAACTCTCGAAGAAGGAAGCAGCGTGGTGTGGACAAGAGATCCTGATGATGATCCCAACTGAGAAATGTTTCTCGTCGCTACAGTAGCGCATCAGCCAGTTGTGCGTAAGCCCGCAGCGATGGCATTGATGGAAAGGAGCATTCGGGGCAGAAGGGCTTCTGCCTCCTCCTCTTCACCAGACTGGGTTTTCTGCCGCCATTCTCTCAGAAGCGAGACCTGTTGCTGATGAAGAACCTTCAGTGGTGCTTCACGAATCTCGAGAGTTTTTGCCATCCGGGGCCTTCGCTTAAGAATGTCTCCGTCATAGAGTTCGGTCAGCATTTCACGGGTTCGATTGAACTCGGCGACAATGATTTCCATGAAGCGTTCTCTCAAGGACTCGTCTTCAACCAGCGAAGAATACTGGGTCATCACCTCAAGGTTTGCCGAAGCGAGGTTAGTTTCGACGTTGGTTAAGGTGTAACCGAGGAAGGAGGATTCGCGAAATCCCTCCTTGAGTTGAAGGAAGCGTTCCGGTTGCTGGATTTTGAGAGACTCAAGAGCTGTTCCGACCCCGAACCACCCGGGCAAGTAGAAGCGCGCCTGTGTCCATGAGAAGACCCATGGGATTGCTCTGAGATCATCGATAGAGTGACCCTTTTTACCCGTTCTTCTAGTCGGGCGCGAACCAATACAGGAGTTCTCCAGCGCATCGATGGGGGTGACCTGTCGATAGAAATCAATAAACCCTTCGGAGCGGAGCAGTGTCTGGTAGGCCTCCTGACTGGCCTTGGATAAGTCCGGAAGGAAATCTTCCGCCGGATCCCTGCGGCTTTCTGGTCTGCTGTGAACTGCGGTCGTAATAGCGGTACCGGCGAGAAGAAGTTCCAGATGATAGGTGGCGTTGGCAAGGTTAGCGTATTTCTGTGCGATCGTCTCGCCTTGCTCGGTCATTCGAAACCCGCCACTCAATGAGCCATGGGGGAGAGAAGCCATGAACCAGTGTGTGGGTCCGGCACCACGGGAAATCGTGCCACCACGTCCGTGAAAGTATCTTAGCTTTATGTCATGGCGGCGTGCTACCTCTGAGAGATTTTTCTGTCCCTGATGGAGAGCCCAGGCGGCGGCCAGGATGCCGCAGTCCTTATTGGAGTCCGAATAGCCGAGCATGACCTGCTGTTCTCCCGATCGCCGTCTCTGAACGATTGGATGCCCAAGAAACAGGTCGAGAATTTCGGGAGCCCGATAAAGATCGTCCATGGTCTCGAACAACGGAACGACTTCAAGTGGGCAGATAAGACCCTCAGAGGTTGGGGTCATCAGTCCGGCTTCCCGAGCAAGAAGAAAGACTCCGAGAAGGTCCGATACTTGGCGAGTCATGGAGACAATCAGGCCTCCGATTCCTGCGGGACCATTCTCTTCAAGGTGCGCTGCGATGACGCGATAGGAATCGAGGACAAGAGTTGCTTCCTTGCCTGAGTCCAGGCTGTCGTGCAGAAACGGGCGCGTGGATTGGAGCTCCGCATTGAGAAACTCTACCCGTTTTTCTTCAGGCCATTCCGCATATTTTGCACCATCTTCTACGCCGGCAGCGGTGAGTAATTGCGAAATCGCGCGATCATGAAAATCGGAGTTTTGCCTGATTTCTAGGGCAGCGAGGTGAAAGCCAAAGATTTCAAGCTTATGCCTGAGCGGGCGAATATGCTGCTCCTCAATAAGCGCACACCCGTTTGCAATGATGCTTTCAGAAATTAACTCGAGATCACGACCAAGGGCTTCAGGATTTGAGTAGCCTTTGGCACCATCGATCTGGGCTTTCAGTCGGGCCGCCATGAGGCTCGCCAGATGACGCCAAGGTTCCTGGCCGACCTGATGTTGAAGCCGGCTGACGATCTCTTCATCATGGAGGGAGATTCCCAGTTCTATGATACGGTTCTGTAATTTTTCAGGAACTTCATTGTGATGAATAGAAAGCGTCAGGATCGAGGCGAGGTTGGTGATCTCCCGGTGGAGCAGTTCGAGCGCCGCATCACGGAGAAGCTCAAGAGAGCGTTCTGTCACCTCAGGAGTCACAAGAGGATGACCATCGCGGTCCCCGCCAATCCAAGTTCCAAACGACAGACTAGGGATATTTCCTGCCTCGCGAAGTTTCTCCAGTGGAAATCCGGCGTCGCGCCATGCTTCCGTAAAGTGCAGGTCGAGGCGATTCAGGGACGCAGGGAAGAGGTCGCGGAGATAGTGAATGGCCTCATTGAGCTCATGGTAAATGTCGGGGCGAACAAGGTGGATTTCTCCCGTGCGCCACAAGCTCTCCAGCGCGGTAACCATTCTCTCGCGGATTCGCCGGCGCTCCCGCTCCGTGTATTTGGGATATTCGCTTCTTACCAGCTGGTTGTAGAGCGCGCGGAGGCGTTCGCGGATGGAACTTCGCTTGGCCTCAGTCGGGTGGGCAGTGAGGACAGGTTGGACGTTCACATCTCCAAGGACCTTGATAATATCATCGGGGGAGAGTCCAGCCGCAGTCATATCCTTCAGCGCGTGGGGCCAGAGACCGCGGATGGAATCGGCTCCCAGTTCTTTTTCTCGCTCCCGCCTGATGGCGGAGGCCACTCGTTCCTCGACCATGTTGAGGAGCTGGAACCCCACCGAATATAGCTGCTGCGTGCCCTTGGGTAATTCGCCCTCCGGAACCTGCCCGCTCCATGGAATGTAGGGTATAAGCTCATCTTCACCGAGAGACTTCAATGCGTCAGAGAGACAGGAAATCAGGTAGGACAGGGTCTCGTCGATCAGGTCGAAGCCTTGAACTCGCAGTTCATCCCGGGTGGTATTCGAGGAGGTCATCGGCAGGGAATTGAAGCCCCCTTCCGCCTCTAAGTGAAGTGTTCTCTTTCAAAGGGCGCGATTTGGATCCCGACAGGTAGAGTATGAAAATGCTCGCGTCGGGCTACTGCATCTGGAAAATTGCCAGACATACTGCAAAATGAAACACATAGTCGCTCTCGCAATTTCTCTTAGTCTTCCTGTCAGCTCGCTTTCTGCAGAGCACCATGAACTACCGAAGCCCGATAAGGACGGATGGATCACTCTTTTCAATGGAAAGGACCTCACCGGGTGGAGTGGTAGCCCTGACGTATGGAGGGTAAAAGAAGGATATATCTCGGGGCAGATAGACAAACTGAAGGGAGGCAATACTTTTCTTATCTACCAACATGCATTCGGTGATTTCGAGTTGGAGGCCGAATGGGTGCTGGTGGACGGTAAAGGGAATAGCGGTATCCAGATCCGATCGAAACAGTCTGAGAGTGGAGCCAACAAATGGGTGGTCAGTGGATATCAGGCGGATATCGGAAACGGATGGCATGGAAAGCTCTATGAGGAAAGAGGCCGTGGTGTGCTTGCGGGTACTTATAAAAATAAACCTACGATCAAGAAAGACAACGGGTGGAATAAATACCTGATTACAGCAAAGGGATCGAAGTTGACGCAGGAGCTTAATGGCGTTGTTACCATCGAGTTTGATGACAAGGATCCGAAGAAGAGCGCTTCAAGCGGGGTCATTGGATTGCAGTACCACTCCCCCGGGGGATTCGAGGTTCGATTCCGTAATATCAGAATCAAACCGTCCAAATAATTCGTCAGCGTCATTCGATTAGGGGCATTTTTTGGGCCAGCAGCGAACGAGGAATTTCATCGTTCGATTGAACTGCAAATGCTTCTAGCGAACATCGATGGCCACGTTGTCAATTGACCAGCCACTGAAAGAGTCGCCACTGGCGTCACTGGTAAACCAGAATTCCAGAATGATTTCTTCTCCCAGAGCCACAGGGGAGAGATCTTCACTCAAGGGCACCCAGTCGGAATCAAAGATGGAAGGGTCAGGGTTGATGTTGGCCAGAATCCTTCTATCTCGGGCTCTCAGAACCCGTATTCCGAAGAGGTCACCGAGTCCGTCTGCATCACGATAGTGGTCCAACATGAGAGTGGCTCGCGTAAAGTTTCTGTCGGTCAAGTCTATTGCGGGAGATCGTAGAAAGATATCGGCATTATCTCCGTAGTTGCCGAGGTTGGTAGTGAAGGCACGGGTGGATAGGTCAGCTCCAGTAGAGGGTCCGGTGCTGGCATCGGGTCGTCCAAGTTGCCATGCGGTTTGCTGATTAGCGTTATTAGATCCTGCTGTCCATCCGTTCGGTCCTGACTCAAAGTCCTCGAGGAAAATCGGGGGTGAATCCCTTTCTACGATAACCATGAAGAGTTTCTCTTCGGGGGGACGGGGGAAGATCTCTACGTTAAGGGGGGCAGTGGCCGGAATCTTCTCCTGCCAGACGCGCCAGCTAGCGGGGTCTCCATCGCTGACAGGATCGGAGCTTGCGAGAATGTCATATACCTTGCCTTGATGGCTCTCAAAGGAGAACTCAAGGTTCTGCCCGAGGTTGCGGATGCTGAATTGGCTCTCCGCAGACATGGTGCTTGAGATCTCAATGTTATCAATGAGAAGGGTTTGAGTGGCATCGCCCACCCGCGCCGAAATAACGAAGGAGTAAGAGTCGTCAGGTGTGAAAGAGCCGGTGTTGATATCAATGAATTCGGCATTGGTATCGAAGCCGGTGGTAATGAAAGTGGCTCCGGTGGCAGGGTCCCATGTGACAGCAACGCTACCCGAAACACTAGCCCCATCCCGGAGAATGGGGCCGTTTAAGAACGCCAAGTTCCCTGCATCTGCTCCCCGTGTCTTGCCCGAGATACTCAAACCCTGTTCGGTGTCAAAGTTTCGCCACGTGTCGACTTCAAAAGATAGATTTTCAGTGACACCATCTTCCCGTTGCATTCCCTCTTCACCGGATCCAAGTATTCCCAGAGGCGCATTGCCGTAGTTCAGAGAAAATCCATCTGCCGGAACATCTTGGAGCGGGCCATCAACGATCGTGACATCAAAGTTTGCGGTCCAACCCCCGGCTGATCCGCCGAGAGCAGGGATCGAGAAGCTCGATCGATCTAGTCTCTGGCCATCAACGGTCAGGCGGAGTTGACCATTCTCCACGCTGGCTGCGGCACCAGCGATGACGGTGCCGTCACCGAGGTCAGTGGTGCCATTCGGGAAGCGGTCAAAATCCTGATAGTAGCGGGTCGGAGGAGCGGTGTAGAGGGTGGGATTTCGGCCCATTACAATTTCCACATTATCTCCCATGCTGTCCCCGTCCGTATCAGGGTTGTTCGGGTCGGTTCCCGGTTGCTGGTTGTGAATAAAGGGCAAAGTTGGGTTTTCCACGCCGTCAGGCAGCCCATCACGGTCACTGTCGGCGTTCAGGGGGTCTGTGCCCGTGCGCGAAGAGCTTAGAAAGATGCCGGTATTATCCTCGACACTATCGATGAGCCCGTCCCTGTCGGTGTCCGCATCCTGAGGGTTTGTTCTGAGGTCGCGTTCCCGGGAGTTACTCAAGCCATCCCCATCAGGATCTCCGAGAGATCCGTGAGGTCCGTCCCTTGCTCCCGGAGAGGTTTCTCCAATGGTTCCGTCATCGTCGGGATCAAGGGAGTTCGAAATTTCATAGGAATCAGAAAGGCCATCGTTGTCGCGGTCAGCAGGAGCGCCAGTATCAATGATCAGATTGTCGATGAAAAGGTCCTGATTAGCTCCTCCCACCCGGGCTGAAATAATGAACGTGTAAGAATCATCACCTGTGAATTCGCCAGTGTCGATAGCGGAGAATTCCGCATTTGTTTGCAAGCCGGTAGTTCTGAACAACGCGCCACTGGTCGGGTCCCATTCAATTTCCACGGTGCCACTTACCCGTTGCCCGTCGTTCAAGATGATGCCGTTGGTGAAAGCGAGTTGGCCCACGTCCAAACCATTGCTTAATCCGGATATGTTAACCCCCTGCTCGGGATCCCCATTCATCCACGTATCGACCTCGAACGAGAGATTTTCGGTCACCGCCGGACGAGACCTCATGCCTTCCTCTGCGGCACCGCGGTCGCCCATCGGGGCATCCCCGTAGTTAAAGGAGAATCCATCTGCTGGTGGATTGAAATTGATACTGTCATTGATCTCGATGTCAAAAGAAGCTCTGAAACCAAGGGAAGAGCCTTCGAGAGCGGGAATCGAGAAGCTGGCGAATCCACTGGTCCCTCGATCCCGCGTAAGTTGTAATCGCCTATTTTGGACGCTGGCAGTTGACCCTACGATCACACTGCCATCGCGAAGATCGGTGGTGCCATTTGGATAAGAATTAAAATCCTGCTCGTAGGTGGCGGCGGGCGCCAACTCCGAAATCCACAGGATGCAAAATACCAACAGAAGCATCTGCGCAAGATGGATTCCAGGTGCATTCATGCGGTGAGTCCAGAGAGGGGGGGTATCGGCGAGATTTAAAGACGTCCAGTCTGCTTGGCAAAGTAAAATGACCTACCACAAGCGGGTATGGGTTGACTATGACCAAGTCAGATCCCAGCGATAATGAATCCATATGCCAGTGCTCTCTGCGATACGCAAAGACTGAGCTTGATCAATCCAGTGCTGATTAGGACATGATTTCCTTTACGATCTTGCCGTGAACGTCCGTGAGGCGGAAGTCACGGCCCTTGAATCGGAAGGTTAGATCTTCGTGATCGATGCCGAGCAGATGTAGAATTGTTGCTTGGAGATCGTGAACGTGAACTGCGTTTTCGGTTACGTTGTAACTGAAATCATCGGTCTGGCCATGGATCATTCCCGGGCGAATTCCTCCGCCCGCCATCCACATCGAGAAACAGGCTGGGTGATGATCTCTGCCAAAGTTTCTGTTGCGAGTTTGGGCGTAGGTGGTCCGGCCGAATTCTCCACCCCAGATGACAAGGGTTTCTTCGAGCATGCCACGTTCCTTAAGATCTTTCAGCAGAGCTGTGGTAGGCCGATCTACCGAGGCGATCTTTCCCCTGATGGCGTTGGTTATTCCATCGTGATGATCCCATCCTCGGTCATAGAGCTGAATAAAGCGAACGCCTGCCTCGGCGAGGCGGCGAGCCAGAAGGCAGTTGGAGGCAAAGGAAGCCTTGCCTGGTTGCACTCCGTAGCTTTCAAGAACATCCTTTGGTTCCTGCGAGAGGTCCATCAGTCCTGGCACTGAGCTTTGCATGCGGTAGGCAAGCTGGAAGGCATCAATGCGGGCTTCTATTTCGGAGTCGCCAGACTGCTCGTGCTTGAGCTGGTTGAAAGCATTGATTCGATCGATCGTTTTCTTACGGTTCAGATCTGACATCCCTTTCGGATTGGAAAGGAAGAGGACAGGATCTCCTGAAGACTGGAATTTAACGCCCTGATGCCTGCTGGGAAGGAATCCATTATGCCAGTAACGGGATGGCACGGGTTGTCCTCCACCCGAGAGAAGGACGATAAACGCGGGCAGGTTTTCGTTGGTGCTGCCCAATCCGTAACTGAGCCAGGAGCCCATGCTGGGCCGCCCTGACAAAGGGCTCCCGGTCTGCAGGAAGGTGACAGCCGGATCGTGGTTTATCGGATCGGTAGTGGCACCTCTGATCATGCAGATATCATCCGCGATCTCGGGCAGGTGCTTGAAAAGAGTGTTCATATCCATTCCCACCTGCCCACACTTGGCAAACTCATGCTTTGAGGCCATCACGTTGAGAGATCCCTGTCCGCTGGTCATGGTTGTCAGTCGCTGGTTGCCGATAATCTCGGGGGGAAGGGGCTTTCCATCCCAGCGGGAGAGTCCGGGTTTCGGATCGAAGGTTTCCAGTTGAGAGGGGCCTCCTGACATATGTAGATAGATCACCCGCTTGGCTTTCGCCTGAGGGCTGGTCCTGCCCGCGCCTTCTGCAGCCAAAACTGACGGAGAGGAGGTAAAAAGATCAGAGAGAGCAGCAGCGCCGAGTCCGCATGAGGTGCGGCCAAGGAACGTTCGTCGCGTGAGATAGTTCTGATATTCGCTCATGATCTATTCACGGGAGATGGTTTCATCAAGGTTCAGAAGGATACTTCCAAGAGAAGTCCATGCGGCCAGTTCGATAGGGTTGTAATCAGGGGCTGGAACGGATTTTCCGTTTTTGATGAACTCGCTGGCGCGCTCGGGATGAGTCTTAAACTCCTCTCTCTGCTCGGACAGGGTATCGGTGAGGATATGTATTTCTCTGTCATTCGGCGCCCGGGAAGTTGCCATCATGAAGGCAAGACGGAGGCGCTGGTAGTCGCTTTCCTCCTTCCACGATAAAACCCGTTGGGCGAATACCCGAGCAGCTTCCACAAATGCCGGGTCGTTGAGGGTGACGAGTGCCTGGAGCGGTGTATTAGTACGGGGCCGGTTGACGGAGCAAAACTCGCGGCTGGGCGCATCGAATATCTGGAAGCTGGGATAGAGCATGGTCCGCCGCCAGAAGGTGTAGAGTCCTCGCCGATAGAGAGATTCGCCTTCGCTCTCTTTCCACCCTTTTCCAATGCTGCTGAGGTAGTTTGCAGGTTGGTAAGGAAAGACGGAGGGGCCGCCAATGCTTGGATTTAGGAGACCGCTGATTGATAAGGCAGAGTCCCGGATTTCCTCGGCAGAAAGTCGGAACCGGGGAGCGCGACAGAGGAAACGATTATCGGGATCCTGATTCTCGTATCGCTTCCTGTTAGTCGACGACTGTCTGTAGGTCGAAGAGCTTATTATGAGTTTCTGTAGCCTCTTGATGTTCCACCCGTGCTCGACGAAATCAGCGGCTAGCCAGTCGAGGAGCTCAGGGTGACTGGGGCGCTCTCCTTGAGTGCCGAAGTCCCCGAGAGTTTTGACGAGTCCATTACCAAAAAGCTGCTTCCAAAGGCGATTAACGATTACCCTTGAGACGAGGGGATGGCTGGGGTCTGTAAGCCAGTAGGCCAGCCCCAGCCGGTTGCGGGGTTGGTTGTTGGGCAGGCGGGGAAAGATGGCTGGTACGTCCGGTTCAACTTTCTCACCCGGTTGACGGAAGTCGCCGCGCATCAGGACGTGAGCAGGTTTGCGGGTTTTCATTTCGACCATTACCATGGTGGTGGGGAGTGATTTGTCGACCTGCTCGAGTTCTTGTCTACTGCTCGCTACCCCGGACTCCAGTTTGCGGAAGAGGTCACGTGACTCCGGGTGCACATAGTTAACGAAGTAGCTGAAGAGCTTTTTTTGCTCGCTCTCGGAACGCTCTCTCCCGGGCTTGGCAGCGAGGGCCATGATATCGTCGGGAGCCGGATTCCATTCTCCGTCAATCTTGTATTTGGTGCCCAGATAGAATCCTAATGCAGCCTGTTCGTTGGTATCGAGAGCGCGGTCATAGACGAGGACTTCGGCGAAGTCTGCGGCAGTCTTCTCTGCGCCGGCGTTATTAGCTCCAATGGTGATGGCCTTGTTCTGAAAATTGGAAAGACTCACTCCTCCGCCTCCGCCGTCTTTTCCATTGAGACGGAAACGAGTCTCATTGTTGGCGCCCTGCTGCGTAATAATAGCCACTACCGGAACGGCCCGTTTAAGATCCGCATTACCGATCATGTCAGCTCCATAGCCATTGAAGCTCAACTTGTTCTTGTCATGCTGCGTTTGGCCCTCGGTTTTCCAGAATGCGCGGCGTTTTCCCTGAGACTCGTCGCCCCACATGAGAGCCATCTGGTGCCGGGCGAGGTCGTTAAATTGAAGGACGACTACCATAGTAAAGTCACCGCCAAGATGCTCGGCGCCTGATTGCGTACGAAGAAAGTCCTTCTTTCCATCAAGGCGGATGGCGGGATATCCATTCAAAGCCCTGCCGAACTGCTTGGGTTCACCAGTAGCCACGGCGTTACGGTTGTTTCCAGAAAGGTCCGGCCATTCCCTGACTAATCCGCCCGGTGCGTCGAAGGAGCCCGCATCAAGGTGAAGCTGCAAACCATTTTTAACGGGTAAAACCTCAGTCTCGGGCAAGGTGAGGGATGTGACCCATTCGCTGAGAGCTGGGGCAAGCTCACCCGAGGGATTGGTGAACTCTGGCCGTTCTCGAGCGGCCTTTAGTTGCGCAGTTCTGGATTCGAGAAGCGATTGAATGTCATTACGCTTCTGCTGGTGAGGACCCGTGCGAACCTTGAGAAGCGGGGGCAGAGGTTTGTTGTGGTATCCGCTTCGCCCTCCGGCTCCGATTTCTCCCTCTACGCTATTGAAGAACGCATAGAGCTGATAGTATTCCTTCTGAGAAATGGGATCATATTTATGGTCGTGGCATTGTGCGCATCCAACAGTGAGGCCAAGAAATACCTGTCCTGTCGTATTAGCGCGGTCGACAGCATAGGTAACATAAAATTCATCCGGGTCGGCCCCTCCCTCCTCATTGAACGTAACGCAACGGTTGAAGCCGGATGCAACTCGAGTCGTATCGCTGGCATCCGGGAGCAGATCGCCCGCCATGTTTTCCACGATAAAACGGTCATAGGGTTTATTGCTGTTGAAGGAGTCTATGACGTAATCCCTGTAGAGCCACATGGCGCGCACGGAGTCGTTGTGATAGCCGTTGGTATCTCCGTAGCGGGCGAGATCAAGCCAGTCCTGAGCCATGCGCTCTCCGTAATGGGCAGAGTTGATCATCGTATCGACGAGATCGGAATACTGTTTCGGAGAGAAGGAGGTGTTTGTGTTTGCTCTTTCCGCCAAGGGAACTTCGAGAAAGGGCGCAAACCGTCGCAGTTCATTGAGGTCTGGTGGCAGACCGCGAAGGTCGAGAGAGATGCGTCTTATGAGAGTTTCGGGGCTGGCCTCGGGAGAGGGTTCCATTTTGTAGCGTTCAAGCTGTGAGAGGATAAAATGGTCTATGGGATTGCGCGCCCAATCCTCTTTATTCACAGCTGGCACCTTGGGTTTTTCTATCGCTCGGAAAGACCAGTGTAGTTCGTACTCTGCCCCATCTTGGACCCAGCGTCTGAGCTTCGCCCTGTCTTCTTTAGTGAGGCTTTTTCTGAACTCGGGTGGCGGCATCATTTCATCGGGATCTTCAGAAAAGATCCGATGAATCATCTCACTCTCCTCAAGGTTCCCTGGAACTATCGCGCGTGATCCGGATTTCAATTCGCCTGTTGCTGCTTCCCGAATATCGAATCGTAGCCCGCTTTTTCTGGTCTTGGAATCAGGGCCATGGCAGGCGTAGCAGTGCTCAGCCAGGAGGGGTTGGATGTCCCGATTGAAGTCACCAGCAGCAGGAATTGCCGATAGGATCAGGCAGGCGGATGCGGTATTCAGTACGAAGCGCGTCCGGAGAGAAGACATGACGTGATGCTACCGTGGAGCGCCGGCTGTGGAAGGGAAAACCTGCATTGAATCGGGTGACCCAATGAAATCAACTTTGAGAAATACTCGTATTACTTCTTGCTCCCGGTCTTGTGCTTGTTGAACCACTGATAAAGCTCCGGCGTTGCGTAGGCGGCAGACCAGCTGTTATGCCCGACATGTTGAAGGGTCGTGAATCGCACCTTTTTTCCTCCAGCCTTGCGGATGGCTTTGACCATCTCATCAGAGTGACGATAAAGGACAGCTGTGTCTTCGGTGCCATGAAACACCCAGATTGGTACGTCGATTAGTTTGGCAGCATCTGCCAGGTTGCCGCGCCCACAGATAGGTGAAACCGCAGCAAAGCGATCTGGATTTTCCGCCGCCATTTTCCACGTTCCATATCCTCCCATGCTGAGACCGGTCAGGTAGATCCGGCTGGTGTCGACCGGGAACGTGCTGGCAATATGATCCAAGAGCTTGAGGACGCCTGCTTGCTGATCGTCATCGGTCCACCTGCTTTTGGCAGGGCATTGGGGAGCAATGAGGATATAGGGAAAGTTGTCGCCGCGCTGCGCCATCCGAGGAGGTCCCCACTTGGCAACAATGCTCAGGGGGCCCCGGCTTTCACCCCGTCCGTGAAGAAAGAGCATGACAGGCCATTTTTTTTTGGAGGAAGGGTCAAATTCTTTTGGGAGGCAGAAGAGGTATGAAATTGTTTGTTCTGCAGAGACCTTGAATGACTGTTCGCTGACTTTGCCGGGCAATGGCTGTTCGGCGTTAAGGTTGCTGCATGCGAGTAGTGCTAGTGCACATTTCAGGAGAGGGTTGTTTCGCATCGTTTATCAGATTAAGTAGATCCGGATACGATCCTTTAATAAGGCGGTTGTCAGTTCCAAAAGAACAATGGTCTTGCTTATAAAACGGGGTGCAGTAGGCTGCGCTTTCCGGATTTCCTGTTCCTTGAATCGAAATAAAGGTCATTAAAAAGGCTTCCTACGTCCGGCCTGCGTGAGTGGGACATTAACCAACCCGATGTTGCTTGTAGTTCGGCTTTGCCAGCTATCCCTGTCCCAGAGATTGGAATTAGAATATAATGAACCCAACTTCGTTCGAGGCGCTGCAATTTCCAGCGCCGATTCAACGTGCTCTCAGTGAGCGTAATTATAGCTCGCTCACGCCGATTCAGGCCCAAGCACTGCCTCCTCTTCTTGAGGGGCGAGATCTTCTGGGCTGTGCTCAGACAGGCACGGGAAAGACCGCTGCGTTTTCGCTCCCAATTCTGGATGTCCTCTATGACGACCCACAGAATATCCAGCCGCGAACTGCAAGGGCTCTTGTGCTGACTCCGACCCGGGAGCTTGCAAATCAGGTAGGTGAGAGCCTGCGTACTTACGGCAAATACATGGATATCTACCATGCCCTTGTCTACGGAGGAGTGGGGCAGGGACCTCAAGTCAGTGCCATGAGACGAGGGGTCGATATTCTGGTAGCCTGCCCGGGACGCTTGCTGGACCTTGTGGAGCAGGGGCATATCGATCTCTCTGAAGTTGAATTTTTTGTGCTCGATGAGGTTGATCGAATGCTGGATATGGGCTTTCAGAAGGATGTCACCAGAATTGTGGACATGCTCCCCCGGGAACGACAGTCACTGTTCTTTTCGGCGACAATGTCCAAGCAAATAACGAGCCTCGCTCAGACCATCTTGCGTGACCCGGTAACCATCTCGATTGAGCCTGAAAAAACCACGGCTGAGGATGTTCGCCAGGAACTGTGCTTCCTTGAAAGATCGAATAAGCGTTCTCTTCTCGTGCATCGTTTGAAGCAGCAGGGTGAGGAAGAGCTTTCGATCGTCTTTGCTCGGACCAAGTATGGGTCCGACAAGTTGGCTCGTTTCTTGAATCAAAGGGGTGTTAAGGCTGAGGCGATCCATGGAAACCGCTCCCAAGCTCAGCGAGACCGCACCCTGAAAAGGTTTCGCGATGGTGCTCTTCCGGTTCTGGTAGCGACCGACGTCGCTGCGCGGGGTGTAGATGTAAAGGATGTCACCCTCGTTGTAAATTTTGATTTACCTAACGAACCGGAGGCCTACATACACCGCATTGGACGGACTGGTCGGGCAGGAGAAAAGGGTTCTGCTGTTTCATTCTGCTCTGACGAGGAATTGGAGTTTCTCCGGGCGATTGAAAAATTGATCCAGCAAACCATTCCAGTCTCTGCTGATCATGAATGGCACCATGCGGGTCTTGCCGTTCGTCATGCAAGGAAACTCACGGGAGGAGGAAATCGTGGAACAAAGAAGAAGTCCGGACGTGGGAATCGTCGGCCACAGGGAAGAAATCGCCGTCGCCGACAAGGTCGCTCGAAGTCGTCAGTGAAACGCTGATTCCTCCAGATTGAAGCAGTAGCAGGGCATGGCCCTGAAGCGTGCTAGTGATGGAACTTCAATCGATGGCGGCCCTCTGAGTCGAAGTCGAGGGTGATGGTGTCGGGTCTGACCTCACAGTTTTCGTTGTCAGCGAGCTCTCTGGCGAGGTCTGAGCTGACGAACAGGGTCTCCAGATGCAGAGTGTTGGGAATGAACATCCATCTCTGTTCCCCATAGCGCTCACTCATACGCCGGACAACCTCCTGTTCATCCTTCAAGGTGCATGGAATCGCCATTCGGCGCATATCTCCGGTCGTGAAGACGTTGGTAAAGGTCTTTTGCTCATCAATGGAGTCTCGCAAGCGGCGGGTGATAAAGTCTGCCAGACCCACCCCGATGGCATTACCCTGGCTTGCCGGGGAAAGGGCGAGAGCACCAATTGCCTGAATTCGTGGGCGAATAAGATCCTCGTAACCATTGACTCCTCGATATCCGATAACGTTGGTGTCCATTCCAGTTCCGCTGAAAGTTTTTCCAATTTCACTTACGATCAGAACGTTGAGTTCATCAACGGGCAGGGAGGGAAAATAAGAGCGATGCCTTTCGAGGAGGGCAGGCTCACGATTCAGAATGTCCTCCGGGCGCACTGCGTGCACCTCTGCGGTCCTGTCGAAACCGTCCTCCAATAGGGCTAGACCTCCATAGATCTTGCCAGAATTGATCACACATTCCCCCATTTCAAGCAGCATGTCCTTCATTGTGGGAGTTGGTGCGGAGTGAAAAGTTTCTGCGGAGTTTATCTTTCCCATACCCACGACCATCATCTTGGTGAGTCCACTTTGAACTGGTCCTGAAAAACATGTGTGGAGTTTGATACGATTGAGAACAAGAACACCGGATGCCTCGAAGCAATGTCGATCCATCCAAACCTTTCCTGTTTCCACTTCCCCGATCTGGACAACCTCCATGCTCGATCTGATCTCCATTCCAGTGGCTTCCTCAGTCAGTCCGAGAGAGCGGACCATGGCAAGCTGCCCTTCTGAGGTGGCCCCGTTGTGTGAGCCCATGCATGGCGCGAGAAACGGGATGGCGCCGTTTTTGCGGAGCCAATTTCCGGCAGCCCGGGTAATGGCAACAATATTGTCGATGCCACGACTTCCTGCCGTGATGGCTACTTCACCCCCTGGAGGAGGTAATCCGAGAGAATCCATTTCCCGGTAAACCCGCGACTCCAGATCGGTTAGCGGGTTCGAAATGAGTTTTTGGTGAACTTGATGGACCTCCATTGCTTGTTTCTCCGGTGGCCGAGAATGGCAGGGCGTTAGTGACGGGTGAAGGATTGATTTACTCGCCAAGTCACGAGATGGCATTCAGCCTGTCTGGATATGCGCCTTCTTCGGATTGTAGTAGCGATTGGGCTGTTTTCCTCCATATCCAATGGGGCAGGGAAGCCAAATGTCCTGTTCATTGCGGTGGACGACCTTAATGACTGGGTCGGATGCCTCGGGGGGCATCCGCAGGCGAGGACCCCGCACATTGATGCCCTCGCAAAGAGGGGGACTCTTTTTGAGCAGGCCCATTGTGCGGCTCCACTGTGTAGTCCATCGAGGACATCGGTCATGATGGGCCTGAGGCCCTCGACCACGGGTATTTATGGGAATCTGAACTGGTTTCGCGATATGGCACCTTATCAAAACTGGGTGACGCTTCCTCAGTATTTTCGTGCGCATGGGTACGTCGCATGGGGCGGCGGGAAACTGTATCATCAGCCTCACGGCAAATTTTCTGATCCGGAATCCTGGAGTCACCAATACAGCTCCAGAATGGGGACCCCGCATCCACCTGCGGATCTGCGCTATCGACACGGGTTGAAACAGGAATTCTCCAACCCCATTCTTGCCCGTCTCATCGACTGGGCTCCCATCGAGCAATCCCTTCAGCAAACGGCTGATTGGAAGACCGCTGAGGGTGCGGCTGGCTTCCTGAAGCAGAATCACCAGAAGCCATTTTTTCTCGGATGCGGGATCTATCTGCCGCACCTGCCCTGGTATCTGCCCCGGGAATATTTCGAGATGCATCCCCTCGAAACG
>MDTD01135241.1_pt1 | contig 23152 bp, 19 predicted proteins | sample 811221 | NCBI WGS metagenome assembly MDTD01 (sample SAMN05326646, study PRJNA326480) | marine metagenome | isolation source: seawater | place: Pacific Ocean: South West | collected 2011 | reverse complement strand
TTCTCGCGCACCAGCGCGCCCCAGTCGGCATTGGGCGGTTGCACGCCGAGCCCCAGAAACGACAGGCCGGACAGCACCAGAACGATGAAAACGAAACGAAGGCCCAGATCGGCCAGAACCGGGCCGAGGATATTGGGAAAGATCTCCCGGCCGATCAGATAGGCGGTGCGCTCGCCGCGGGCCCGGGCAACGGTGACGAAATCCATGGTGTTGACATTGACCGCCAGCGCCCGGGCAAAGCGGTAGGAGCCGGGAAGATAGATCGCCGCCAGCGTCAGGATCAGGACAGGGATGGAGGAGCCGACGGCAGCGACGACCACAAGCCCGAACAGCAGCGAGGGAATGCCATTGAAGGCATCGAGCAGGCGAGACAGGATCATATCGAACCAGCCGCCGCTGACGGCGGCGATCATGCCCAAAATGACGCCGCCGGTGCAGGCCAGAACCACCGAGGCGAGCGATATGCCGACCGTGTAGCGCGCACCCACCAGAACGCGGGAAAAGATGTCGCGGCCGAGATAGTCGGTTCCGAACCAGAACTGGCCGCTGACCGGACCGAAATAGTCCCAGTCCACGATCTTGCCGACCTGATAGGGAACGATCCACGGCGCGATCACGGCAATTCCGCCCCAGAGCAGGATCACGCACAGCCCGATCCGGCCCGCCCAGTTGAAGGCATAGCCGGAATTGCGGAACGTTGGCAGGCGGAAGCTTTGCGTTTTTGCGGACATCAGCGACGCAACCTCGGATTGGACAGAATGGCGACAAGATCCGCCAGTGTGGTCAGCAACAGATAGCTGAAACAGAAGATCATCGCGCAGGACTGGATAAGCGGAAGATCACGGGTGGAAACGGCATCGACCATCAGCTTGGCCACGCCCGGATAGTTGAAAATCGTTTCGACGATGATGACGCCACCGACCAGATAGCTCAACGACAGCGCCATGGCATTGGCAATAGGCCCGAGCGCATTGGGCAGCGCATGACGGAACACCATGCGCAGGCGCGAGGCCCCCTTCAGCAGCGCCATTTCCACATAGGGCGTGTTGATCGTCTCGATTACGGCCGCACGGGTCATCCGGATCATCTGGGCGGAGACCACAAAGCTCAGCGTGATGACCGGCATGGCATAGGCCTTGAGCATTTGGCTCCATGAGCCGACTTCGGCGCCATAGGAAAGCGCTGGCAGCCAGCCGAGCCAGACCGCGAAAACAAGCACCGCCAGCGTTGCGACCATGAATTCCGGGATGGAAATGACCGAGATCGTCAGCACCGTCACCATCCGGTCGAAAATCGATCCGCGCCACATTGCGGCGCCGATCCCCAGAAGCAGCGAGATCGGGACGGAAACGACCGTCGTGACGGCCGCCAGTTTCAGCGAGTTGATCAGCCGGTCGCCGATCAGTTGCGCAACCGGCATATTGTTCACATAGGAAATGCCGAAATCGCCGTGCAACAGCCCGAACAGCCAACTCAGGAAACGCTGGAGCGCGGGCTGATCCAGCCCCATCGCATGGCGCAGCCCGGCAACGGCCTCCGGCGTGGCTGCCTGGCCCAACAGCACTTGCGCGACATCGCCGGGCAGCATCGCTGTTGCGAAGAAGACCGCAAAGGAAACGATGACGAGCGTGATCAGCGCAATGCCGAGCCGTTGGGCAATGAGCCCCCACAATGGGAAAGAAACGAACAAATGGCATCTCCTTGGAAGAAGCGGTGGCATGCTGCGGATTTCGTCCCGCGAATGATCCGCGTCCGGAATTGATCACGATCCGGAAGGCGCTCGAAGCCGCGTTTTCCGGATCGCCAGTGGCCTGCATGCCGATGGGATAGCCCGACGGATCGGCCTTTCAACCGAAATCAGGCTTGGAGCCAGACATATTCGGCAAAGGCATAGCCCATCTGCCCGCCAAGCGGGTTTGGCTTCAGCCCCTTGAGCTTCGCCGAAAGCCCGTCCACGTTGGACATATAGGCCGGGATAACGGTTCCAGCCTCGTTGGAGACCATCTCCTGCATCTCCCAGTAGATCTCCGTCCGCTTCTGTTCGTCAAGCAGGCCGCGCGCCTCGCGCATCATGCTGTCGAACTTCTCGGACTTGTAGCGGCTTTCGTTCCATGGCGCGTCAGAGGCGTAAAGCAGCGAAAACAGGATATCGGGCGTGGGGCGCGGATTGATGTTGCCGAAGTGAACGGGCGACTTCAGCCAGTAGTTCGACCAGTAGCCGTCGGACGGCACGCGCTTGACGTCCAGCGTCAGGCCGATCTCCGCGGCTGCCTGCTGCACGACCATCGCCATGTCGACCGCCGCCGTTGCCGCATCCGAGGTGACGACCGGGATCGACTGTCCCAGAAGACCGGCCTTCTTGAACGCGGCCTTGGCGCGCTCGGGATCGTATTCACGCGGCTTCAGATTGGGATTGTGATAGCGGTCGGATGCCGAGACCGGCTGATCGTTGCCGACATCGGCAAGCCCGCGCAGCACCGATTTCACGATCTGCTCGCGGTTGACCAGATACTTCATGCCTTCGACAAAGCCGGCCTTGTCGCCGGGATCCATGTCGAGACGAATGTTGAGATCGGTGTAATTGCCCGAATTGGTGACCGAACTGACCACGTTTGGGTTGGGCTCCATCAGCCGCATGGACCGCGGATCGAGCGATGCCGCCAGCTGGATGTCGCCGGACATCAGCGCGTTGACGCGGGCGTTGTTATCGGTGATCGCAATATATTCGAAACCGTCGATGTAGGGCTGGTTGTTCTTGAAATAGTTCGGATTCCGGCTGGCAACCGAGCGCACGCCCGGCTCGAAAGCGTCGCAGATGAACGCGCCCGTGCCGTTGCCCTTCGAAAAGTCGACAGTGCCATCGGCAACGATCATGAAATGATGCAGGGCGAGGATCGTCGGCAGGTCGGCGTTGGGTTCTGCCAGCACAACCTTCACCGTGGATGAATCGACGGCCGAAATCTCCGTCATCTGCTTGGCGATCGCCGCCACCTTCGAACCGACATCGGGATCAAGATGGCGCTGCAGCGAGAACACGACATCGGCGGATGTCAGCGTATGACCGTCATGGAAGGCGACATCCGGCTTCAGCTTGATGAACCAGGTCTTGGCATCATCGGAATCGATGCTGTCGGCCAGTTCGAGCTGGATCTGCCCGGTCTCGTCGAGAAATGTCAGGCGATTGTAGAATGCACAGCAGCGCACATAGTCGGTCGACAGCGACGCCTTGGCCGGATCGAGCGTATCGGCCGTTGACGACGACCAGCCGGCCGCCTTGATGCTGCCGCCGGAAACCGGCGTATTGGCCAGGGCCTGGCCGGCGCGCGACAACAGGACCCCACCGGCCGCAAGGCCAACGCCCGAGGCCAGCATCATCTTGAGAAGATCGCGCCGCGAGGCGCCGCGGCGGATGGCATCTTCGACCATCGCGTCGTCATGCGCGGTCCAGTTCGTGGGTTTCATAGTCTTCATTTCAGTTCCCTTCTGGTTGGCTGGCCTGTCGCGTTTCTATGGTCGCTTTCGGCCCGTTTCTGACTATCAGCTTGCAAATGCGCGGTCGGCGGCCTCCGCCAGTTCGACCAAAGCGTGGAAGTGGTAATCGGGTTTGGTGAAAGTCTTCGGCTCGATCGTGCCGCCATAGCCCTTTTGTGCGTGTCGACGCTCTATCCAGGCATTGGTCATCCCCAACTCCCTGGAAATGCCGATGTCGTGATACTGGCTCTGCGCCGTATGCAGGATGTCGTCCCTGCCGCCGCCATCAGCCGCGATATGGTCGAACACATGATGGAAATAGGCCGGATCAGGCTTCTCGGTCCCGGTATCGTCGGTGGAAAAACCTGCCCAGAACGACTGGCCGAGCTTTTCGGCATATTTATCCAGAGCCCAGCGGCGGGCATTGGTCATCGCCACCAGTTTGTAATGTCGACCAAGCTGTTGCATGGCCTCGCGCGAGTCGGCAAACGGCTTCGCGTCGCCGACCCGGTCGATCATCAACTGACGGTATTCTGGCATGTCGGGCAGGTCGAAGGCGGCAGCGATACGACCATAGCAGCGACCGAGATCATCGGGGAAGAGCCCGGCGCCCGGTTCATAGCGTGCGTCGCGATAGACGGAAAGGGCGGCTTCGCCGTCAATCTCGCGTCCTTCGCGCCGAGCGATCTCACGCAGCCCGTCCTTGATGGCGCCTTCGAAATCGATCAGCGTACCCACCACATCGAAGGTCACGTATTTGAAATCCGTCAAAGGCCGCGGCGTGGTTGTCCGGGTCTCGTTTTCTGCAAGCGTCATCTGTTTCAATCGCTCCATCTGTCAGAAAACCGGTCTGCTCGCTGTATCCTGCTGCCCCGCCCGGGAAAAACCTGAGCCGCTCCAACGAACGATCCCAGTGTCGCCGCAACGACGGTATAAAATTCTCCGAAACGACCCGCTCCGGCGGCAGAATGTTTCGAAATTCCGCCGCCTGCGGCAGTTCGGTCTGGCAAAGCCGCGTCCATGCCGGCAACCGCACAGGCTCAATATCCCCTTTCCGGGTCGACCAGGCCTGGCACGGCATGCCCATTGCGGCACGCGGCGATGACGGCGAGCGCGTGGCGCGCACCTTGCCCATTATCGGTATTGGCGGCGATGTGGGGCGTGATGATGACGCGCGGATCGCGCCAGAATGGATGATCTCCCGGCAGCGGTTCCGGCGATGTCACATCCAGTATCACCGAAGAAAGCCTGCCGCTGTCGAGAGCGGCGCCAATGGCGGACATATCGAGATGCCCGCCGCGCCCGGCATGCACCAGAGCGGCGCCGTCGGGCAGGCGCGCAAGGAGGTCGGCATTGAGGATGCCGCGCGTGTATGGCGTCAGCGGCAGCAGGCAGACGAGCAGGCCGGTCCGTTCCAGAAAGGCGGGTAGGGCGTCCTCGGAGAATATCTCGACGCCTTCCACCGCCGCGCCGGAACGGCTCCAGCCGGAAACCGGAAACCCAAGGGACACAAGGCTGCGCGCCGCCAGACGTCCGATCCGGCCCATGCCCATGATCCCGACGCGTCGCCGGGCAGTCGTTTCCACCGGATGCGCCGCCCAGAGACCGCGCCGCGCCTGATCGAGATAGACAGGCATATCCCTGTGCGCCATCAGCGTGGCCATCACCACCCAGTCGCGCACCATTTCCTCGATTCCCGGGGCAATCGTGCGCGACAGGGCGATACCTTCGGGCAATGGCGGCATCTGGTCGACGCCTGCGCCGGTCGAGATCAGCACTTTGAGATTGGGGTAGCGACCAATGTCGCGCGGCGGCACCCAGCAGGCGATCTGGGTGATCTCCGCCGGATCGCGAACCTCGTCCTCCGACAGATAAAGCGGCTCATCCGCCGCTGAAAACACGCGGGACCATACGGCCCCGCGTTCTGGTGTCGAAAGCAGCAGCAACGCCATCAGGCAAGCACCGCCCGGATTTCGGGATCGTCGAGCGTCTTGTCCAGCACCTTGCGGGTGCGCTCGACGATCTGGTCGATCTCGTCAGCGGTGCAGCACAATGGCGGCGCATAGCCGAAAATGCCCTGCGCGAAGGAGCGGATGATCAGACCTTCTTCCCAGGCCCTGTCGAAGAGCCGGGTCGCCGGATTGAGGGAGGCGGGAAGCGGCGTTTTCTTTTCCTTGTCGGTGACGAGTTCCAGTGCTGCCAGCATGCCGCGTCCGCGCACATCGCCGACCAGCGGATGGTCGGCAAGCCCGTTCAGCCCGTCCAGGAGCCGCTTGCCCATCACGACGCCGTTTTCGAGAAGGCCGCCTTCATAGAGATCCAGCACCGCCAGCGCCACAGCGGCCGAAACCGGATGGCCGGAATAGGTGAAGCCATGGCCCACGGCCTTTGCGCCCGCGCCATCGGCGATGGTGCCATAGACATGGTCGGACATGAAGACCGCGCCCATCGGCACGTAGCCGGAGGTCAGCCCCTTGGCGGTGGTCATCAGATCGGGAACGATGCCTTCCTCTTCGCAGGCGAAGAGCGGGCCGGTCCGGCCGAAGCCGGTGATGACTTCATCGGCGATGAACAGGATGCCCAGTTCCCGGCAGGCCGCGCGCATCGCCTTCACCCAGCCTTTCGGCGGAACCAGAACGCCGCCCGATCCCTGGATCGGCTCGACATAAAAGGCGGCGACGCGATCCTCACCAATCTCGGCCACCTTGGCCTTGAGCTCGGCAACGGAGGCATCGATGACGGCCTGCGGGTCGCTTCCGACCGGATTGCGGTAAAGGTAATGGGACGAAATTTTATGCTGCCAGTGATAGGGAACGCCAAAACCTTCGTGAAAGCCCTTCAGCGCCGTCAGCCCGGCGCCCATCGTGGTAGAGCCGTGATAGCCTTCCTCGACCGAGATGAACTGATCGCGTTCCGGCTGGCCCTTTGCGTGCCAGTAATAACGTACGAAGCGGATGGTGGAATCGACCGAATCCGAACCGCCAAGCGCGAAATAGATGTGGTTCAGGTCGCCGGGCGCGCGTTCGCCAAGGCGGGAAGCCAAACGGATCGGCGCCTCCGAGCCGAGATCGAAATAGCCGGTGGCATAGCAAAGCTCCCGCATCTGCCGGGCGGCGGCCTCGACGACGCTTTCCTGACCGTATCCGGCATTGACGCACCAAAGCCCGGCAAAACCGTCAATCAGTTCGCGTCCCTCGGCATCGGTGACGCGCGCGCCCTTGGCCGATTTCAAAACCCGAACCCCGCGCGCCTCGTGGCCGCGCCAGGATGAGACCGGATGCACCAGATGCGCCCGGTCGAGTTCCACCAGTGAATTAGACAGCATTGCCATTTCTCCGTAATCAGCCCAGAGCCTGTGCGGCCAGGGCAAAAGTCGTGTATTCGCCGGTCAGCGCCGGAACGGTCCCATTCATCATCGCCGTGCCGCCGCCGGCATGACCAAGTCCCAGTCGCGTGACGAAATGCTCCAGCTCCGGCTCAGGCGAAAAATCGATGCGCGCAAATCCGCCGCCAATTGCGGCGGCGGCGGCCGCGATCAAGGCACGCGCTTGGGAAAGGTCATGCGCCACCACCGGACCGATGACATGGCCGCGCCCGAAGGCGCGCAACATGGCAAAGCCGCCATCGCTCAAAAACAACTGGCCCTGTTCGGCAATCCGTTGCAGAAGCGCCGTGCGGTCCATGCCGCTTGCGGCCCGGTCGAGTGCGGCAATGGCGGCGATATCGATGGACGTTCCCGTGCGCACGGCATGCTCGGGCGCCATAACGGCGCCGAGTTCGCCCTGATACTGGACAATCTCTCCGGTCGCGTGAAAGCCGAGCTTTTCATAAAGCGGACGGCCATCCTCGGTGGCGATGAGCCGCATCGCCCGCTGGCCGGCGAGCGTCATCACCGCGTCCATGACCCTGCGTCCCAGGCCCTGTCCACGCAGGCGCTCATCGACGATGATCATGTTCAGCGCCGCCATGTCGCCCATGGCCGAGGAGAAGCCCGTCGCCACCACCCGATCTCCGTCAAGCGCGACCACGCCCTTCGAGATCGACAGGACCAAAGCCCAGTCCTCGCGCCGGTGCGGCCAGCCGGCCTGCCGTGAAAGTGCGACCGCGCCGTCCAGATGCGCTTCGGTAAAGGGAACAAGCGGGATCATTCTTCCTCCTGCGGCCTGCTGCCGGATGGCTGTTCGTTACGGAAAGACTAGGCTCCGTTCAGCGGCATGTTCCGTCGCTTCCGGCAGGGACACGATATTTTTCGCTGGTCCATAACGGCGTTACCGCAGGAAATTTCGAGAGTTCAGCCGGCGCTCAGCTTCTGGCCGAGACGGGAGATCATGTCGCAGGCGCCGTTCAGCTCGTCGCGCGTCAGATATTCCTCGGGCTTGTGGGCGCGATCGATATCGCCAGGCCCGCAGATGACCGATGCAATTCCCGCCGCCTGAAACAGCCCGCCCTCGGTTCCGAAACTGACGGCGCCGACCGGCGGCTTTCCCGAAATATCAGCGGCAAGCGCGGCCAGCGGCGATGCTTTGTCCAGCGACAGCGCCGGATAGGAAGAGAGCAGCTCGACGGTCACATCTTCGCCGGCGGCGGCGCGCACCGGCTCCAGCAGGCTTTCCGGGTCGACGCCGGCAATCGCGCGCGCCTCGATACGCGCCTCGGCAAAATCGGGAATGATGTTGATTGCCTGCCCGCCGGTGATCGTGCCGACCTGCAGCGATGAATAAGGCGGCTCGAACAGAAAGTCCTGCGTTCCATCGCGCAGCGCAGCCGCCTGGGCGACCGCCGCCGACAGCGCCGGCGCCAGCTTGTGGATGGCATTGTCCCCGAGATCGGGCCGCGAGCTGTGGCCGGAGCGCCCGCGCGCGGCAAGCCGGATCGAGGCCTTGCCCTTGTGTCGAAGCACCGGGCGAAGCCCCGTCGGCTCGCCGACGATGCAGCCCAGAGGCGGCGGGCAGAGCGCGGGCAGGCGTGCGATCAGATGCGGCACGCCGTGACAGCCTGCCTCCTCGTCATAGGACAAGGCGATATGGATCGGCGTTTCGAGCTTGAGCCGGACCAGCTCCGGCACTGCGGCAAGGACGGCGGCAACGAACCCCTTCATGTCGCAGGCGCCGCGGCCGATCAGCCGGTCATCCCGCCGCCGCAGAACAAAGGGATCGGCCTGCCATTCCGGCTCGCCCGCCGGGACGACATCGGTGTGGCCGGAAAGGATATAGCCGCGACGATCCGAAGGACCGATCGTGGCAAACAGATTGTATCGATCACCTTCCGGGCCGGGCATCACCTTCGCCTCGATGCCGTGAGACCCCAGCCACGACGCGACAAAATCGATCAGCGGCCGATTGGTCTGGCCGACCACGCTTTTGAAGGCGACGAGTTTCTCGAGCATCTCTTCGGGCGACATCTGTTTTTGTCCTTTAACGATAGATATTTGGGATATCGCCGGCATAACGGCCCGGGAGCGGTCAGAATCGCAAGCGCCAGGGGAGGTCGCCGGCGGAATTCTCCTGCAAACATGCCCCGCCGGGAACGGCACAGCGTGCCGAAGTTGCGGTCGTATACGCAATTTCCTGTCTTCGATCACGCAAACCCGGCAAACTCTGTCGCCGGAGCCGGCGCAGGATGAAGCCAACGAGACTTGGAGAACGACATGACCTTCCGTCCCAAATTCATCACCTTTGACTGCCATGGCACAATGATCTTTTTCGATATGGCGGGCGCCGCGCGCGACCACTATGCCGAAAGGCTCTCTCCCGAAGAGATGGACGAATTCATCCGCGATTTCTCGGCCTACCGTCTGGACGAGGTTCTGGGAGCGTGGAAGCCTTATGCCGATGTCGTTCACAATGCGCTGGAGCGCACCTGCAAACGCAACGGCATCCCCTTCGATCCAGCTATTGCCGAGGACATTTACAACCGCGTCCCAAGTTGGGGGCCGCATCCGGATGTTCCGGCGGGGCTTTCGCGCATTGCCGGCAAGATCCCGCTGGTGGCGCTGACCAATTCCATGAATATCCAGATCCCCCACAACATCGCCAGGCTTGGGGCCCCGATCGACCATGTGTTCACCGCCGAAAGCGCGGGCGCCTACAAGCCGCAAATGCGTGCGTTCGAATACATGTTCGACGAACTCGGCTGTGGCCCGGAGGATATCCTGCATGTCTCCTCGAGCTTCCGATATGATCTGATGACGGCCCATGATCTCGGCATCAAGCACAAGGTCTGGGTCAATCGCGGCCACGAACCGGCCAATCCGTTTTATGGCTATAAAGAGGTGGCCAATATTTCCGGTCTTGCCGAAGTCGTCGGTCTTTAGGAGCTTCTTCCGGCGGCAGGCCGGACGGGTCCGATCATCAGCCACCCCGCAAGAACGCCTCACGCACAAGACGCGCTATTGCAGCAGAGCCGCAGGAATGGAAAATGCAGTTCAAATCCTATTGGCATGAAACGGCGCCCGTCTTCTCGGGCGCTTCGACCGCCCCGGTCGAAGGACAGTTCGATGTCGCCGTCATCGGTGCCGGCTTTACCGGCCTCAACGCCGCCCGCAAACTGGCCATGGCTGGCGTGAAGGTCGCTGTTCTGGAGGCCCGCCATGTCGGCTTCGGCGGATCGGGGCGCAATGGCGGCCATCTCAACAATGGCGTGGCGCACGGCTATGCCGAAGCCAAGGCCACTCTTGGCGCGGATCAGGCCCACCAGCTCTACAAGGCCTTCGATCGCTCGATCGACATGATCGAGGAGGTGGTGCGCACGGAAGGCATCGACTGCGACTTCCGGCGCGCGGGCAAGTTGAAGCTTGCCTCCAAGCCCTCGCATGTGGCCGGGCTGAAGGCGAATTTCGAGGTGATCAACCGTGAGGTCGATCCCGACACGGCCTGGATCGAGCGTGATGGCCTCGCGGGCGAGATCGGCTCGGATGCCTTTCATGGCGCCATGCTCTACAAGAAGGCGGCGATGATGCATATGGGCCGCTATGTTCACGGTCTGGCCGACGCCGCAAGCCGTCACGGCGCCACGATCTGGGAACAGGCTCCCGTCATCTCGCGGCAGAAGGTTGGCGGCGCCTGGGTCTTGACGACGCCGAAGGGCAAACTCAGCGCAGAGCGCGTCATTCTTGCGACCGGCGCCTATACCGGCGAGTTTGCCAAAAAGCCGTTCAGCTATTTCCGCCATCGCCTGATATCGGTCGGCTCCTTCGTCGTTGCCACCCGCCCGCTGAGCGAAACGGAGATTGCCGCGACCATGCCGGGCAACCGGACCTGCGTGACCTCGATGCATATCGGCAATTATTTCCGGCTGTCGCCCGACAACCGGTTGATCTTCGGCGGTCGCGCCCGGTTCTCGGCGACTTCCGACCAAACTTCTGACGCCAGGTCGGGCGAGATATTGCGCGCTTCGCTGACGAGCATTTTTCCGCATCTGGCCGACATCGAGCTCGACTATTGCTGGGGCGGTCTCGTCGGCATGACCAAGGACCGCTTCCCGCGCGCCGGAAGCGCCGATGGCATGCTCTACGGCATGGGTTACTCCGGCCATGGCGCACAGATGTCGACGCTGGTGGGGCAGGTCCTGGCCGACATGGCGATGGGCGACGACAGCACCAATCCGCTGGCAGGGCTGAACTGGCCGACCATTCCCGCCTATAGCGGCAAGCCGTGGTTCCTGCCGGCTGTCGGTCTCTGGTTCAAGCTCAAGGACCGCCTGTCCTGATGCCACGGCCGGCGGTCAACACCATGCCAACCGACACCGTTTCAGCCAAGGCTTTGAGCCGCCAGCGCATAGAGCTGTTCACCTGTCGTGGGACGTCTCTGCGAGCCGGCATACATTTCCGTGACGGTATCATAGACCACCAGCCCGACTGATGTCAGGAAAGCGCTGAACTCGCCATCGCGATGCGGCGTGTCGAGGCGCAGAAACCGTCCCTCACAGCGCCGAACCAGGGGAGCGCATAGCGAGATGGCCATCGGGTCATCGGCGGCAACGACCGGGCCAATGACCTGTCCGCGGCCGAAATCACGCAGAAGAGCATAGCCGCACAGCCTGTCGTCGCGCCGGGCAACGATGCCGATGCTTGCCGGTAGAAGCACGTTCAGAACATTGTCGCGCCGGGCGCCGTAGGCCTTGGCATCGAGCGCCAGAATATCGGCATGGTCCTCGGGTGTCATTGTCCGCAGCTCCAGCCCGGCGACCGGTGCGGGCATGCTGTTAATACGCACGACACCCTGATGCTGAAAGACACGCGTTAACGGAACGAAGCCGTCATTTTCATAAAGCCGATAACCATCGCGAGTTGCCGAGAGCCTGAGGTCCCGCGCGCCGCAATCCGCCCGCAAACGCTCCAGGATTCGACGCCCGACACCCAGCGTCTGCAGGCGCGGCGCGGTGACCATCATGCCGATCATCGCGAAATCCGTCCCCATGGGATAAGCCATTCCCGCTCCGACCGGACGATCGATCTCGTCGACGGCCAGATAGCCTTGGCCAAGCGAAAGAAGCATGTCGATATCACCCGCACGGTGCGGCCAGAACACGCCGACGACGAGTTCATGCAATGCGGTCCTGTCTGCCGCCGTCAGCCGGCGTATGGCGATCTGATAGCTCTCGATGGAGAAACTGTCTTCCGTTTCCTCGCAGGCCATTTTTCATCCGATTTTTGCTTACAGCCAGACTGGCGCGCCTGGCGGGAAGGTCATCCACACTCGTATTCAACACTGTCACGTTAAACCACATCGCGGCGATGTTTCTGCCAAAGCACCCGCAGGAAAAGCAGATTATGCCGCCAACGGCATCCAGTGAATACCGCATGTCTAGCGCATCGGCACGAAGATCGGGATCGATTTTCTTACTGTCGGGGTAAGAATGAATGGATGCAGCGGCGTCTATCTTGGTTTGTCACGGCTTTCAAAATGACCTTGGGACGCCCCGCTGCCACCATCCCGGGAACATCTGATCAACAAGGCGACGGAACGCCTGTTGACCAGATGTCCACAATGGACGCTTCAAACCCCTTGTTTCCGCGAATCTCTTCGCGATCAGGAGAGCTCGCGACCCGTTTCACGGCTCATCGGCGCGCCCGCCGCATGGCGAGCCAGTCTTGCATGGCGAATCCTCGGATAACCAAGGGCATGAACCAGGGATCGCCTCGGTAGAAGGGAAGGGCGGCCGGCGGTCTGAAGTCGAAACCCGTCCGCGCCTCCTCTTCATGGCCCATCAGGCGGTGCGCGGCCCGGGTTCCCACCCAGGGAGCCCATACCACGCCGGAACCACAGAAGCTGGTGGCATAGAGCACGCCGTCATGTTCGAAGATACGAGGCACCATGTCGCGGTTCATCGCCACATTGCCGAACCAGCTATGGGTCAGACGGACGTTCTTCAGTTCAGGGAAAATTTCCACCAGTCCCTGGCGCAGTCGAAGGGTCGGAGCCGCCGGGTCGCCCTTGCGCGAACTGTCCCGTCCTCCCAGCAGAATGCGAGTCCCATCGGGGGAGGGCCGGTAGTAAAAGCCGAGCTCCCGGCGCTCGCCCATCATCATCTTGCGCGGCATGAGACGGGCCATGACATCGGCGGAAAGGGGTTCTGTGGCGATCATACGGCTGCGAACGGGGATCAGGCGCCGCCTCAGCCAGGGCAAGGCCTTGTCGGAATAGCCGTTGGTGCAGACAAGAACCTTTTTCGCCCGCACTTCGCCGGCGGCGGTGTCCACCCGGAACCCGGCGCCCTCGCGCGTGATGCCCCTGACCGGGGTTTCGGCATGGACGGCCAGGCCGGCCTCGATGGCAACGCGCATCAACTCCGCGTGAAACTTGGCCGGGTGGAGCCCGCCAATATCCATGCGCACCATTCCGCCCCGATAGAAATCGGTGCCGATATAGGCCTGCTGTTCGGCATGGGGCACGGCATGGGTTTCGATGCCGAGTTTGCGGGCAAGGGTTTCCGCGTCCCGCGCGATCTTGTCGTACTGGTCATATCCGAGGGCGCCCTTGAATAGCCCGGTCAGTTGAAAATCGCAGTCAAGGCCCTCGGTCTTGATGAACTCGCGGAGAAACTCGCGGGCGGCCTTGCCCTCGGCTTCGATCGCGAGTGCCTGCGCTTCGCCGAAGGTTCGAACCATCTTGGAAAAGCTCGGCCGAATATTGCCGCTGGCGATGCCGCCGTTGCGGGTGGACGCCCCGTCGCCGGGAACCATGGCATCGAAGGCGGCCACCGACCGACCCGCCCGTGCGAGCGTCAACCCGGCGGCCAAGCCGGCATATCCCGCGCCAACGATCGCCACGTCCAGCTCGCGGGCGGGCCTGTCGGAAGGCGGAGGCCGATAGCGTGGCGCCTCCCACCAATAGGGGCTGGAGATGTCGGCCAGTGGGGATGAAGCAGTCATTTGGTCCCTCGTCAGAGCGTATCATTGCGCACGTCAAGCGCGTCGCGCAGGCCGTCGCCGATGAAGTTGAAACTGGAGACGGCGATGGTAATCGCGAGCCCCGGAATAATGGCGAGCCAAGGCGCGCTCGCCAGATATTGCTGAGCGCCATTGAGCAGATTGCCCCAACTCGGCAGCGGCGGCTGGATGCCGAAGCCAAGGAAACTGATGTAGGCCTCGAGCAGGATGGCGCGCGCCACCGTCAGGGTCGCGGCGACGATGATCGGGCCGATGGCATTGGGCAGAATCTCGCGGAACATGATGTGCGCCTTGGTCAGGCCCAGCATGCGGCTGGCGAGCACGAACTCCCGTTCCTTGAGGGATCGCACCTCGGCCTCGACGATCCGCGCCACCTCCATCCAACTGGTCACGGCGATGATGATCGTGATCATGATCGGGCTGGGACTGAGCACGGCGGCAAGGGCCAGGAGCAGGAAAATGGAGGGGAAGGAGAGGAAGCCGTCCACCATGCGCATCAAGACCGCGTTTACCCAGCCCCCGAAATATCCCGCCACCACGCCGACCAGCGCGCCGACGAAAATTGACAGCACCATCGCGGAAAAACCGACCAGCAGGGAGATGCGCCCTGCCATGAACAGGCGCGCGGCCAGATCGCGCCCCATGGGGTCGGTCCCCAGATAGTGATCCCCGGTCATGGGAGGCGCGAACCGCGCCCGGAAATCGATGGCAAGGGAATCGTAGGGGAGCACATAAGGCCCTAAAACGCAGGCGAGCGTGAGCAGGATAATCAGGACGAGCCCGAGAAGGGCGAGCTTGTGGTTCAGGAAACGACGGGCCTCCCGGCTCCGTAGAATGCGCGCCGGGCCCTCGGTGATTGAAAGAAAGGTCATGTCATGGGGTCCTATTCCTCGTGGAGACCGGCAGTCAGGCCATGCGGATACGGGGGTCGACCATGGCGACGACGAGGTCGGCCATGAGGTTCGCCACGATGGTGAGAATCGCCGAAAACATCAGCAGCCCCATCACGACCGGGTAGTCGCTGTAGCTCAGGCTGTCGAGAAACAGGCGTCCCATTCCGGGCCAGGTGAAGACGGTCTCCGTCACCAGCGCTCCGGTCAGAAGCGAGGGGAACTGCACGCCGGCCAGCGTGATCATCGGCAAGAGCGCGTTGCCGACGATGTGTTTGGTAAGCACCCGCCGCTCGCTGACGCCCTTGGCCCGCGCCGTCTTCACGAATTCCTGGCTCATGGCGTCCAGAGTGGCCGTGCGCATGTAACGGCTCCAGATTGCGATATGCACGAGCGCAAGCACGATCGCCGGCATGATCAGGTGATGAAGGTAGTCGAGAACCGTTTCGTCACCGATGGTGTACATGTTGCCGGCGGGCAGCCAGCCAAGTTCCAGCGAGAACACATAGATGCCGATCAGGCCAAACCAGAAGGTCGGGATGGAGAGCGCGATCATCGCGCCCACCGTCGCCAGATAGTCGAAGCCCGAATAGCGATGGGTTGCGCCCCGGATGCCGATCCATGTGCCGACACCCACCGCGATGACCGTTGACGAGCCCATCAGCAGAAGCGTCGCGACCACGTGCCGGCCGATCACGGTGAGCACCGGCGCGCCGTCGCGAAAGGAGGTTCCCCAGTCGCCCTGCAACAGCTTCCAGGCCCAGTCGAAGTATTGCACCCAGATGGGCCGGTTCAATCCAAGCTGCTCGGCCAGGCGGTCCATGTCGGCCTGCGTCATGCCCGGATCCAGGGCATATTGCGCCAGTGGCCCGCCCGGCATGAGATTGAGCACCGCGAAGCCGATGACCGACACGACCACCAGCAGGACAACGCTCTGCAAAATGCGTTTGGCCAGAAAGCCAGTCACGCCGTTCTCCTTTTGTCAGGGTTGACGCCCCCGTCTCAAAGGGGGCGCTAAGCGGGACTCGCGGATACAAGTCCCGAGCGTGATGAGAGAGGCGTTAACCCCAGTACCAGGTCGCCGCGTTCCAGGATTCGGTACGGGTGTTGGTATTGGCGACGAACCCCTTCAGGTCTGCCTTGCGCCCATAGACCACGGTTCGTGAGTACAAGGGCAACAGCGGCAGATCATGACGGATAATCTCCTGGATACGGAAATAGATCTCGCGCCGCTTCTCCGGGTCGAAGGTGGTGCTACCCTCGATGAGGAGTTTGTCGACCTCGGGATTCTTGTACTGGGAGTTGTTCGAACCCTGACCGCCTTGCGCGACGATGGCGTCCGAGTGGAAGCGGTAGGTGACGTCCGGATCCGCCGCGATGAGATAGACACTTCCCACAATCGCGCTGTCGAACTTCGAGTAGGTCCAGAAGTCGCCCCACATGACGGCGGGCGGCAGATTCTCGATGGTCATCTCGACGCCGATCTCGGCGAAGGTCTGTTGCAGGAACTGCTGCACCTGTTCACGCAGGTGATCCCCCGCCGTGGTGGAGTTCGTGAATGCTAGACGCACCCCGTCCTTTTCCCGAATGCCGTCCGCGCCGGGCTTCCATCCCGCGTCGTCCAGCAATTGGCGGGCGTATTGCAGGTCGAATTCCTGCTCGGGCAGGTCCGGACTGTAGTAGTAGGACTGCTTCGGCATGAAGGTTTCGGTGAGGTTCGGCACGCCATAATAGATCGCGTCGACGATCGTCCGCCGGTCCATCGCCGCGTAGAGTGCCTGGCGCACGGCCAAGTCCTTGAACTGCGGCCGCTCCTGATTGAGCATCAAAAACTCGAAGGCCGAGGTCGGCACCAGTTCGACAGTCCGGTCCGGCAGCTTGCTGGCCTCGGCGTATTTGTCGGGCTGGATGTAGTTCTGGCCGACGATATCGACGTCGCCGCTCTTGAACTGGGCGTAAAGGACGGTCATGTCGGGGATGTACTTGAAGATCAGTTCTTCGACATAGGGACCTTCGCCGAAGTAGTCCTTGTTGGCGACGAGTTCCAGGCGATCGCCAGCCAACCGTTTTCCCCACTTGAACGCGCCGGTGCCGACGGGAGCCTGATTGAAAGCGGCGGTGTTGGGGTCCTCGGCCTCTCCCAGGATGTGCTTGGGAACGATGAAGGTTTCCGTCAGGAAGGACAAATACGGGGGGAAGGGCTCTTCCATCCGCCAGGTGATCTCGGTCGGCGAGACTACGGTGATGTCGCGCACCAGGGAGTGACCCGTCGTGCGCCAGGCCCGGAAATCGGGATTGGTGATCAGTTCGAGCGTGTATTTCACGTCTTCCGCGGTGAAAGGCTCGCCATCGTGCCAGGTCACATCGTCGCGAAGCTTGATCCGCCAGTTCAGCCCGTCTTCGGAAATTCCGCCATTCTTCTGGCTGGGCACTTCCGCGGCGAGGTTCGGTATGATCACGCCTTCCGGCGAGATGCGGAACAGCGCGTCGAACAGGGAAAAGTTCACGCCATCGTCCACTTCGATGTGAACCATCAGGGGATTGAACACCGTTGGTTCTTGGGACAGGCCGACGACCACCCGGCCGGTGGGGGACTGGGGCGGCTCCTGGGCGAACGCGGTTTTGCCCAGAAGATTGGGCGCCACCAAACCGGCGGCGCCGCCGACGGCCATGAGACGAAGCGCCTGACGGCGCGAAAGGTTGAGAAAAGTCCTCTTGTCGTTCTTCATGTTATGTTCCCTTGATTGTGAGGCTGGTGAGGTTTGTGCTTTGTGCACCCTGTTCGGTCTCCGGCCGCCGGCCGGGGATCGCCGCCACGAGTTCGCGGGTGTAGGCGGATTGCGGGCTAAGGAAAATCTGGGCCGGTGGCCCCATTTCCACGATGCGTCCCCTGTGCATGACGGCGATCTGATCGCAAATCTGGCTGGCCACGCGCAGGTCATGGGTGATGAAGACCATAGAAACACCGGTCTCGCGCTGGATGCGGTCCAGGAGTTCCAGGATCTGCGCCTGGATCGACACGTCCAGGGCGGAGACGGATTCGTCGGCGATGAGCAGTTTCGGTTCGAACATCAAGGCCCGCGCGATTCCGACCCGCTGTCGCTGACCGCCCGAGAATTCATGGGGATAGCGGTCGAATGCACGCTCGTCGAGGCCGACCAGGCCGAGGAGCGCGCGCGCCTTGTCCCGCGCCTCGGCGGGCTTCACGCCATGGGCGATCGGGCCGACCGTAAGGATTCGGCCGATGGTCATCCGGGGATTCAGCGAGGCGAAGGGATCTTGAAAGATCATCTGGATCTTCTCGCGGAGCCTCCGGAAAGCCCGCTCCGACAGGGGCGCGATATCGACCCCGTCGAAGATGATTTCGCCGCTGTCGGCCTCCAGAAGCTTGATCAGGACGCGTCCAAGCGAGGATTTGCCCGAGCCGCTTTCGCCCACCACGCCCAGGGTCTGGCCGGCGGCAAGGTCGAATGTCAGGTCGTTGACGGCCTTGACCACCCGCTGCTTCCCGAAGATCGCGCCACCGCTGCTATAGCTTTTCACGAGGTTGCGTACCTGCAGGATCGGTTCGCCCTTCCGGTGGTGCGGTGTGTCGCGGTTGTCGCCTCGCAGGTCGGGAACGGCCGCGATGAGTCGCTGCGTATAGGGATGCTGCGGCGTTTCCAGAACATCGCGGGCGGTGCCCTGTTCGACCACGCGGCCCTTTTCCATGACCACGACGGCGTCGGCTATTTCCGCCACCACGCCGAAATCATGCGTGATGAACATGACGCCCATGCCCTTGCGGCGTTGGATATCGCGGATCAGCTCAAGTATCTGAGCCTGAGTGGTCACGTCCAGGGCCGTGGTCGGCTCGTCGGCGATCAGAACCGTCGGCTCCAGGGCGAGCGCCATGGCGATCATGACCCGTTGGCGCTGACCGCCGGAGAGCCGAAAGGGGTATTGATGATACATCAATTCGGGATCGGGCAGGCCCACTTCGGTCAGAAGCTCGATGGACCGTTCGCGGCGCGACGTCGTGCTGCCAACCCCGTGGGCCATCATCGCTTCGTCGATCTGGGATCCCACAGTCATCAACGGATTGAGCGCCGAAAGCGAGTCCTGGAAGACCATCGACACCACGCGCCCGTGAATACTGCGCTGGGTCTCGGCCCCCATGCCGAGAATATCATGGCCATCCAGCTCGATAGACCCGCTTTTGACCTCGATGACTTTCGGTAGCAGGCCCATGATCGTGTTCGCGGTCATCGATTTGCCGGACCCGGATTCCCCGATAACACAGAGAATCTGCCCCGGGTGAAGATCAAACGAAACGTCTTCGACCGCGTGAGCGCGCTCCATTCCTTTGGGCAGGCTGATTGTCAGGTCTCTTACCGAAAGGACGGGGTCGCCGACGTGTTTCTCTTGAGTGCCAATATTCATAGGATTTTCTTATGAAGGATTCGATTGTCTTCGATTTATCATCGCGAACGACGAATCCATGATCCCCACTCTTTAATGTTTTCATTGATTCTCAGTAGAATGGCGAGCAGCAAATCCGTCAAAGACGGAAAGCCCGCAATGCCATAAGCCGAACCTATGGCATGGTCACGGGCCTTGGGTGCCGCACCAGATGAAACCGCCACACGGTCGAGCCAGTCCGCGACGATCGGGCCCCTGGCTGGGGCTTTGATGATGTGTCTGGGAATGACCGCCTCTATCAAGCCGCGTTTCGCAGTCTCACTCGAGGAGAAACCAAAAGTTGAGATCGACGCTTTCCGGGGCGAACAGATAAAGCAGCCATCGGCCGATCCGCCAGAGCGCGCCGGGCAGGTCCGGCCCCTGATAGCCGCCATCGGCGAAGATATTACGCAGCCACGGGCAGGACTGCCGGATGGAAGAGAGCAAGGCACTAGCACCATCGCGGTACTGAATATCGGCGGCATGGACGACAAGACCAACCTTGAGGCCGATGGTGTCGACGACGATATGACGTTTGCGGGCTTTGATCTTCTTGCCTGCGTTGACGCCGCGTCCCCCGAACTTGTCTGCCTCGGCATAGGCCGCGACCGTGCGCCGATGGCGATTTCGCCCCGGTTCGCAACCAGTATCTTTTTGAACACTCAGAACCTGGGCAGTTTGAGTTCAGAGCCTCTCAGCAAGCGCGGGGACCAGCGTGAACAGATCGCCCACCAGCGCGTAATCCGCGATTTGCAGGATCGGCGCTTCTTCGTCCTTGTTGATCGCAACAATGACCTTGCTGTCCTTCATGCCCGCCAAGTGCTGGATAGCGCCGGAGATGCCGATAGCGACATAAAGGTCCGGAGCGACGATTTTGCCGGTCTGGCCGACCTGCCAGTCGTTTGGCGCGTAGCCCGCGTCAACTGCGGCCCGGCTTGCGCCAACCGCGGCACCAAGTTTGTCGGCCAAGGGCAAAATAACCTCTTCGAACTTCTCCTTGGAGCCAAGAGCGCGGCCACCGGACACGACCTTGGTAGCGGCGGTCAGTTCCGGCCTGTCGCTTTGGGCGACCTCGTCAGCAATCCATTTGGAGACACCCGGATTGTCCGCTGCGGAAGCGGCTTCAATCGGTGCGGCCCCACCTTCTCCGGCGGCTTCGAAACTCGCTGTGCGGATGGTCATCACCTTGACGCTGTCTTTGGATTTCACGGTCTGGATGGCGTTGCCGGCATAGACAGGGCGCTCAAAGGTCTCGGCATCGATGACTTTAGAGACTTCCGAAATGACCATCACGTCCAGCAAGGCCGCAACCCGGGGCATGATGTTCTTGCCGTCAGTGGTCGAAGGCGCGGCGATATGGGTGAAGCCCTTCGAAAGACTTGCGACAAGCGCGGCAATCGGTTCGGCCAAGCCGTGGTCGCAGGCGGCATCTTCGGCAACCAGCACCTTGCTGACGCCATCGATTGCGGCGGCTTCTTTTGCCGCTTCCAGACCTGCCGAGCCAACGCACAAAACCGTGACATCGCCAAGCGAACTCACGGCGCGGACAGACTTCGCCGTTGCGCCAACATTGAGCGCACCATTGTTGATTTCAGCGAGAAGAAGAACAGCCATCACAGGACTCCCGTTTCTTTAAGCTTGCCGATCAGCTCATCCACCGACCCCACAACGATGCCCGCCTGGCGTGCGCCGGGTTCGCGCGTGCCAACGATTTCAAGGCGAGGGGAGATGTCCACGCCGTAATCGGCAGCGTTTTTTTCGTCCAACGGCCTTTTCTTGGCCTTCATGATGTTGGGTAGTGAGGCATAGCGCGGTTCATTGAGGCGCAGATCTGTGGTTACGATGGCCGGGAGATTGACCTCTACGGTTTGCAAACCGCCATCCACTTCGCGGGTCACCAGCGCCTTGCCGTCAGTGATTTCGACCTTGCTGGCAAAGGTCGCCTGCGGCCAAGCCAGAAGGGCTGCCAGCATCTGTCCGGTGGCATTCATATCGTTGTCGATGGCCTGCTTGCCCGCCAGCACCAACTCTGGTTCTTCCTCTTCGACAATTTTTGCCAACAGCTTGGCGACCGCAAGCGGTTCGATGTCCTGATGCACATCATCAGCTGCGACAATCAAAATGGCCCGGTCTGCGCCCATCGCAAGCGCCGTGCGCAACGTGTCGGTGGCCTGCTTTACGCCGATGGAAACGGCCACTACCTCGGCGGCGAGGCCCTTTTCCTTCAAACGGACGGCTTCTTCGACGGCGATTTCGTCAAAGGGGTTCATCGACATTTTGACGTTGGCCAGGTCGACCCCTGTCCCATCGCCTTTGACGCGCGGTTTGACGTTGTAGTCGATCACGCGCTTGACCGGCACGAGTATTTTCATCTGAGTTCCTTTCAAGGGATGTTACGCTCAGGCGTCAATCCAACTGCGCCAGAATGGCCCGTGCCCTGATGCGCACCGGTTCATCCACCATCGCGCCATCAACCGAGGCGGCCCCGTCGCCGGCCGCCAAAACACGGCGCGCCCAATCAATTTCATCTTCCGTTGGCGCAAAGGCGCGCATCACTTCGAGGATTTGTTTGGGATGGATGCAGAGTTTTCCGGTCATCCCCAGAGCACGGGCATGGCGTGCATCGTCATAGGAGACGGAGAGGTCGCTCATTTGCACGGTCACCCCGTCAATCGGCGGAGCGATGCCGGCCAACTTGGAGGCCAGGACCAGTTCAGAGCGAGCCGGCAGAAGAATGTCGCGCAGATGGGCGCAGCCAAGATCGACGCAATAATCCAGCGATCCAAACGCCAGACGCACCACGCCGTCGAGGGCGGCAATCGCCCGCGCATTGGCAAGGCCAAGGGCGCTTTCGATGATCGCAATCACCGGAACGCCGGGAAGGCCATCAGCCACCTTGGCAACAAGCTCCGGCTTTTCGGCCTTCGGCAAGAACACCGCCGTGGGGTGCAGTGCGGCGACCGCGTTCATGTCATCTGCATGAAAAGGCGTCTCGCTGGCGTTGATCCGCACGGCTACCGGAAGGTCGGTGAAGTCTTTCGCGAGCGCCTGGCGCGCCTGCGCCTTGTCTTCTGGCGCTACAGCGTCCTCAAGGTCGAGGATAACGGCATCCGCGCCTGATTGTGCCGCCTTGGCAAAGCGATCAGGCCGTGTGGCGGGCACAAACAGCGGCGCGCGGATGGCGGTGACATCTACCATGTGGCGCGCGCCTCCATGGCGACGGGCCCGTCAGTCTTTGCCGTCCAGAGTTTGAGGCCCTCGCCATCCTCCTCGGCGTTCAGGGAGAATTCCGCATCGTCAAACAGCGGAGACAAGGAGCGGAAATCAAACTGCTTGGGCCGTGTGCCCCGCAGTTTCTCGGCATAGTGAGCCAGCATGGTCGCCTGCATCGGGCCGTGTACGATCAGACCGGGATAGCCCTCCTCATTCTGCGCATATGGCGCGTCATAGTGAATGCGGTGCCCGTTGAACGTCAGGGCGGAATAGCGGAACAACAGGGTCGGCGAGGGTTGAACCGTGACGGAATTTGCGCCCTTCGCCGCCGGTTCTGGCGTCTTTTTGGCGGCCCCAGGGGCATCTTCGCTGCGGTAAACAATATCTTGGCGCTCCTCCATCACCAGCCGGTCGCCACTCAGAATGCGGTGATCGACCGTCACAAAGCAAAGCGTGCCGGTGCGGCCTTCCTTGACTACAACATCGCGTATCTTGGAGTTGCGGGTCACCAGGTCACCGATCCGAATATCGTCGTAGAAGGTGAATGCACCGCCCGCCCACATCCGCCGGGGCAGCGCAACGGGAGGGAGGAAGCCGCCCCGTGCCGGATGACCGTCCGGGCCAAGCTCGGCAGTCGGTGCGGCGGGCGGCGCAAGGCATAAGTGGATTAGCGTGGGCGCGGCATCGCCGTTCTTGATCGCTCCAGCAAGATCGAAGGTGGCGTTGAAGCGCTCGACCATGGAAGATG
>MDTD01192541.1_pt1 | contig 23166 bp, 22 predicted proteins | sample 811221 | NCBI WGS metagenome assembly MDTD01 (sample SAMN05326646, study PRJNA326480) | marine metagenome | isolation source: seawater | place: Pacific Ocean: South West | collected 2011 | reverse complement strand
TCTGCTTTTTCTTTGGCTAGTTTTTCTTTTCTTTGTTTTTCTGCTTTTTCTTTGGCTAGTTTTTCTTTTCTTTGTTTTTCTAATCCTATTTCATCTCCCCTTGACTCTTTAACTGCAGAATTTTGATTATTTTGCTGATTAGTAGGTGCACTATCCCGTTTTGGAGCATTCAATCCTGGGGTATCATTTTGGATTGGCGAAATCGCTCCATATTCTCCAGACCATAGTTCGGCCTGTACATATACAATTTCCGGTTTGGAAGAACGAAGAAAAAGATAAACCGCGTAAAAACCGCCTATATGTATGATCGCGGAAACCATTATCCCTGTAAGAAAATAATTGCTCGTTGTCGTGTGATGATCACTCACTTTTTTATATAGATTAAATAAGTTATCTTTTCTTTTTTACCAATAAGCCGACACGATTAAATCCCCCGACATGCAGTGTTTCAATTGTCTCAAGAACAATATTATAAGGTACATTTTTTTCCGCTGATATCACAACGGCACTATCTCCAGAGGATGACTGGATACGTCTAATATTTTCCAGTAGGGTTGATTTGGTCACTGTTGTTCCGACCCTGTCATTTTGTAATTTTATTTTTATTGATTCATTTTTTCTTATCTCTATAGTGACTATATTCTCTTTCTTAGGCGCTGTTTTGCTAACTTCTGGAAGATTAAGAATACCCGTTGTAATCAAGGGAGCTGTTACCATAAATATAACTAGTAAAACTAACATAACGTCTATGTAAGGAACGACGTTAATTTCGCTAATTATTTTCCCTCGTCTTAATTTCTTGATTCGCATTGACATTTAAATCTGCCTTTGTAATATATTTGAGAACTCTTCAATAAAAGTGTCAAATTTAGAAGAAAGACTCTCCAGCTTAGTAGATAAATTGTTAAAGGCTATTACAGCTGGAATTGCGGCTAACAATCCTATGGCGGTTGCAATTAACGCTTCTGCAATTCCAGGGGCGACATTTGCTAAGGTTGCTTGTTCGATATTAGCTAGGGATAAGAAAGCTTGCATTATTCCCCAAACAGTTCCAAATAAACCTATGTATGGAGAAACGGAGCCTGCCGTAGCTAGAAAAGGAAGTTTATTTTCTAGCTCATCAATCTCTTTAAAAGTTGCTGCTCTCAGCGCTCTTCTTGTGTTGTCTATAATAGCTTCGGTCTGGAGATTACCTTGGTTAACACTCTTCCTAAACTCAGTCATACCTGACTTAAAAATACGTGGCATCTCGCCCTGAATTTGTCTGCTTTCAATTTTACCCATTAGATCCATAAGTTCTCCTCCAGACCAAAATTCATTTTCAAACTCAGAAGAAGATTTCTTTGCTCGATGGAAAACTAGGAACTTCGAGATTATAATACCCCAAGAAACTATTGAAATACCTGCTAAAACTGCTATTACAAACTGAACAGGCAAACTTGCATTTATAATTAGAAAAACTATTGATAACTCATTATCGATCATTTTCAACTTTCTTTAACTTGTGTAGCACTGTCACCATACCCCAAAGAAAAAGATTTCTCCTTTAATTTAAAATCATTATTCGAAAAATGTTCCAATCCAATTTTTGTAGCGACTCTGCCTTTTTGTGTGCGTTGTAGGTATCCTTGTTGAATAAGATATGGCTCGATAATATCCTCTATCGTATTTTTTGTTTCTCCAAGCGAGGCTGCTAAATTCTCAACACCAACAGGACCACCATCAAATTTGTCAATAATGGCACTCATTAACATATGGTCTAATGAATCAAATCCAATTTGATCTATGTCTAACGAATCAAGGGCCAAACACGCATTTTTTTGAGATATTTCTGAGTTTGACTTTACTTGTGCGTAATCACGTACTCTCCTAAGCAACCTATTTGCAATACGTGGAGTTCCTCTTGATCTGTTCGCAATTTCGCCTAGTCCGGAATCTGTATAATCTGCTCCTAATAACGATGCGGATCTTTCCAAAATTTTTTTTAATTCTGTTGCGGTATAAAATTGCAATCTTAAGATCAAGCCAAACCTATCGCGTAGAGGATTGGTAAGCATTCCGGCCTTAGTTGTAGCACCAACTAAAGTAAATGGTTGTAGAGGCATTTGAACGGATTTCGCGCCGGGTCCATCCCCTAGCATTATATCCAAACTAAAGTCCTCTAGAGCTGGGTAAAGCTTTTCTTCTATTACAGTTGGGACCCTGTGTATTTCGTCTATGAACAAAATATCATTTTTATCTAAGTTCGTTAATATTGCAGCTAGATCACCTGCTCGTTCCAAAACTGGACCCGATGTTGTCTTCAAATCTACGCCTCTTTCCTCCGCTAAAATATGAGCTAGCGTCGTTTTTCCTAATCCTGGAGGACCAAATAGGAGTATGTGATCAACAGGTTCACTCCTCATTGTGGCCGCTTGAACTGTTATTCTAATCTGCTCAACGATCTTTTCCTGTCCGACATAGTCATCAAGTTTTTTAGGTCTCAACGCCTTCTCAAGTTTTTCTTCGCGCTGATTTGGCGATTCGGCAACTATAGTTCGTTTACCTGATTCGTTATCGTTGTATCTAATCATTTCTTTAACCGGATAATAATTTCAAGGCTTTTTTAATTTTTTCCTGTATCGATAGCTTATACTCAATGGCTGAAACTGTCGACCTCACCTCCTTTTCTGAGTACCCAAGCGATAACAATGCGTGTACTAGTTCATCATTATCATTATTGTGCGGTTTGGATGCCTGTCCAATTTTTCCGTTTAATTCTAAAATCATTCGCTCTGCGGTTTTTTTTCCTATTCCAGGAATTTGACACAAATTTTCTACATTTCTACTCTCTACATAGCTTACTAAGTCGATCGGGGAAATAGTAGATAAGATTGCCATCCCAACTCTAGGACCGATTCCGCTCACTTTGATGATCGTGCCAAACAAATCTCTCTCCAGCTTTTCAAGAAAGCCGAAAAGTTGATGAGAATCTTCTCTGATGTAAAGATGGGTGAATAATAGTGTTTTTTCTCCGATTTGCGGTAACTTTGAAAAAGTACTAACTGGAATCCCTATTTCATAACCTATTCCTCCAACGTTTAAAACTATCGCCGAAGGATTCTTTTCAATAATTGTTCCCGAAATTCGGTTGATCATGGTGTCTTAATTTTAACCTATGCGAAAGAGTAATTGCACTTGCAAGAGCATCAGAAGCGTCCTGACAAACTTCTTTATTAAGATTTAACAGATTTTTTACCATAAATTGCATTTGCGATTTTGTAGCATGTCCGTTTCCAACAACAGATTTTTTTATCTCATTCGAACTTAATTCAAGAAGAGGGATTTTTTCCAAGGCTATCGCCGTCAATGAGGCACCTCTAGCCTGCCCCAAAGCCAATGTTGTTTTTGGGTTGGTGTTAACAAACACTTTTTCCATTACAGCGTACTTTGGTTCGTAGCTTCGGATTACCTCTGTTACACCCATGAAAATATCTTTTAATCTATCCGCATTTGTATCGTTACTTTGAGAGCTTACTGTGCCACTTGAAATGTAAGTAACCAAATTTTTTTTTAACTCGATTACACCAAATCCTGTGTTACGTAAGCCTGGATCTATGCCGAGAATAACCATTCTAATGCCTAAAATGACGCATTTTGGTCAGGATCATGCTCACACCGAGCTTTTGAGCAGTGGCTACGACCTCCTCATCTTTAATTGATCCGCCTGGTTGTATAATACATGAGGCACCGCTGGTTGCAATTTCTTCAATATTATCCTTGAAAGGGAAAAATGCATCGGATGCAACCACCGCATCCTTAAGATCAAAACCGTTATCTAATGCTTTTTTTATTGCGATTCTAGTGGCGTCAATCCTGCTCGTTTGACCGGCACCTATGCCGATAGTTTTAAGATCTTTACACAGTACTATCGCGTTACTCTTAACAAATTTTGCAATATGCCATGCAAAGCGAGCATCTCTGATTTGCCTGGCTGAAGGAACTTTTGATGTAACGGATGTCAACTCGTTGTCACAAAGATCAATTGATTTTTCTAACCCAAAGCCATCAGATTCCTGGACAAGATATAGTTCATTAAGTTTACGAATATCTAATAGAGCCGGTTTATTTTGCGAAAGAACCGGGTGGGAAAAAACTTTCAAATTCTTTTTCTTCCTAAAGAGTGTTTTCGCACCGGCGGTAATATTAGTAGCTATAACGACTTCCAAAAAAAAACTCGTAAGTAATTTAGCTAATTCCTCATCAATCTCATGGTTAAATGCAACGACCCCACCAAAAAAAGAAATCTGGTCGCATTCTTTGGCTTTTTGAAAAGCGTCCAACGAATTTTTTCCAATAGCTGCACCACAGGGATTGTTGTGTTTTACAATCGTACAGCATTTTTCCTTCACTGCACTGACGCACTGGAAAGCTGTTTCGATATCGAGCAAATTATTAAATGAAATTTCATTTCCTTGAACCTGACTTTCGAGAATAGTTGGATTTTTATTTTCACACAAGTTTACATAGACGTTTGCCCTCTGATGTGGGTTTTCTCCGTATTTTAATCTCTGAACTTTTCTTAGGTGTATTAGTATAGATTCAGATTCTAGCCCATCGTGTGATTGAGTATTGGACACTTTTTCTTCATCACAAAAAAAATAATCTGAGATAGCAGCGTCGTAATAGCAGGTGTGTTGAAAGGCTTTCTTAGCCAACTCTTTTCGAAAGCTGAGCAGGGAATTTTTTTGTCTTATCTGGTCCAAAATCGATGCATAGTCCTCGGGATCAACAACTACAATTACGTCACGGAAGTTCTTCGCCGCAGCCCTTATTAAGGTTGATCCTCCAATGTCAATTCCCTCAATAATTTTGTTTTCATCTCCAACAGACTGCTTTCGGATGTCCTCAAATGGGTAAAGGTTAACAACAACTAGATCTATCATCGGAATCTCTAAGTTAGTCAATACTTTTAAATGCTCCTTATTATCCCGTTTCGCTAGAATTCCACCGTGAATTTTGTGATTTAGGGTTTTTACCCTTCCATCCAGAATTTCGGGGAAATTGGTAATCTCCTCAACCTTAGTGGTTTTTATCCCTTTTTGCTCAAGGATATTGGCGGTTCCGCCTGTCGATATGATATTGATATTTTGTTCCACAAGTCCTTTTGCGAAAGCCTCTAAGCCTCTCTTGTCGTAAACAGATAAAAGAGCATTATTAACATTTTTCATTTTAAGGGTCTGCTATTCTCAATTTTATACTTTGATATTTTTTTTCGCAGGGTCGCCCTCGTTACGCCAAGTATCTCACTTGCTTTTGATATATTGCCCCCAGTTTTTTTAATCACGTAAACAATCGTTGGTTTTTCAATAACCTCGGTAACCATCGCTAAAACAGCATGAGGCTTTTGTTCTCCTAGCCGCTGAAAGTATATATCGAGACATTCAACTAGCGTTTCCTCCAACGGGGGTTTATCATTTTTTGGTGATCTCGTTATCATTTTATGAATTGCGGTTTTTATAGACTTGCAAGTTTTTCTACTTCATTTAGTTCAACTGGCACACCTCTGCTAATAAGTTCACATCCTTCTTCTTTTACAACTACATCGTCTTCTATTCTAATCCCTATATTCCAAAATTCGCGAGGAATATCTTTAGATGGGCGTATGTATATTCCTGGCTCGACAGTCAAGACCATATTTTCTTTAAAGGTGGTATCGTAAGAACCAACATCATGAACATCTAATCCTAGCCAGTGGCCTGTTTTGTGCATATAAAATCTCTGATAATCTCGTTTTTCAATTGTTTCATCAACACTTTTGTTCTTAATTAGACCTGCATCTATCAAGTTTTTGGTTATAGATCTTACAGCTGCATCGTGAGGGGTGGCATACTTTTTCCCTACTTTGATCTTTTGAATAGCATCTTTCTGAGCTTGTAGAACAATCTCATATATGAGTTTTTGAGCTTCTGTAAATTTACCGGACACTGGAAACGTCCTTGTTATGTCAGACGCATACCCTTGTAACTCGCATCCAGCATCAATAAGTACTAGATCATTTTTTTGTAATAGCCTAGATCCTGCTTTATGATGAAGAACGCATGCATTAGGTCCACCTGCAACGATGCAGGGATATGCAACATCATACGCTCCATTATTCCGAAAAACCCGCAATAACTCAGTTTCGATATCAAATTCTTTTAGACCGGGTTTAGAAACTTTCATGGCTTCTATGTGCGCAGCGGCCGAAATACTTGCCGCCTTTTTCATAATTTTCAATTCGTATAAATCTTTTACCACTCGCTGATTTTCAAGTATCCGGCTTAAGTCACCTAAGTGATCTGGGTTATCAATTCCCATGCGCTTTTTACGTGTCAATTTGGATAACCAGTCAGAAACCGTTCGCGAGAAGTTTCTGTCAGAGATAGGAAAGAAAATACATTGAGATAATTCCAGTTTAGAAATTACTGTTTGATCAACTACTTCGATAGAGTACGCTTTATCAAACAAATACTTTTTTTTTGCTTTTTCTTGTCCAATTATATCTCCATCCCATAACTCTTTTGTTTTATCTTTAGTTTTTGATATTATTATTTCTTCGTATTGTCGCTTTCCGTCTGAATGCATCATCATCCAGGCATTCGACTCATTAAAGCCTGTGAGATAGTAAAAGTTGCTATCGCATCTAAATGGATAGAAGACATCACCATTCCTGCTAACTTCCAGACCAGAGTGTAGAATCGCAGTAAACGGTTTACCAGCAGTTATTTGTTGCAAATTCTTTTTTAGTACAAGTCTTCGTTTTTTAAATTTCTCGTAATTTATCGTTCTAGACAAAGATTTTTTTTTAATTTCTCTCGTCAACTTTTTCCTCCCGACTTTTATAGATATTTTCGATTCTTTTAAGGTTTTCTTTTGTGCCTATGTCCTCCCAAATTCCATCGTGGTACTCTCCCATCACTAATCCCTCGCCGATTGCGGGAATGAGGACATCCCGGAGGCTACGGGACGTTCCCCGTCTCACACCATTAAAAAATTCCGGCCGATAAATCCCAATACCGGTAAAGGTAAGTTTATGCGACCTATTTGTAGATTGATCACCTACTGTATTAAATACCGTGTTTTTAGAAAGATAAAAGTCTCCATGATGTGACATACTACTCGTCAAAACTAGATAAGCAAGTTTTTTTTTAAGGAAACCATCGGATGATATTCTAAGGGCCTTACTCAGTGGCCAGTCGCATATGATATCGGAATTTATTACTAGAAATGGTTGACCTAGAAGTCTCCATGGCTTTGCAAAAGCGATGCCACCCGCAGTTTCAAGCGGCTGGGATGGTTCGAAAGAATAAGAAATATTTAAACCCTTGTGTCGATAACCAAATTCTTTGAGAATCAAGTGACCCAGGTATGAAATATTTATAACTACGTTCAGAAATCCTGCGTTGTGAAGTCCATCAAGTTGTTGCCTTAATATTGATTTCCCGTTGATTTTTATAAGCGGTTTCGGAATGTGTTTTGTGAGAGGCATTAATCTATTCCCTCTTCCAGCAGCTAGTATCATTGCATTCATCTGAATTAGTTTAAAGGATTATTAAGGATTCCTCTGAAAAAATTTGTGATGAAACTTAATTCGGTGTATTTTTTACTAATTGAATGGGTTCGATGAATCAATTTTGTGATAAAAGTCATATAGTTCTCCTTTTTGTCTCGATATTTCAGCCTGCAAAATATACCAATGATTTTTATGTTCCTCTGAATTGCCGTGTAGTCGTAGGACTTTTTGAAAGATTCAAAATCTTTTTTTAGAATCCCACGCTCCGTCATTTTTCTATAAAAATAACTTAGGCATGCATGCTCAGTATCTTCGTCATAATTAACGTAAGCATCTTTCAAGAGGGATACCAAATCATATGTAAGCGGGCCTATAACCGCATCCTGGAAATCGATAACACCAATTTTTTTTAATTCTTGAATATACATAAGATTTTTGCTGTGAAAGTCTCTATGAATGAGTATCTTCGGTTCTCTCAACATTGATGAGGTTAAGAGATAGCAAAAGTTCTTAAAATCTTTATTGGAAAAAGATTTATAACTCTGATTTAAGTGGGTGCCAACGTACCAATCCCGAAAAAGATTTAACTCATCTAGCAGTTCTTCTTCCGAGAAAGATTCGATAATCCGATCACAAACTTTTTTCTTTTTTTGATATTCGGATTCAATTTGAAGTAATATGTCGATCGTTGAAAATAGGAGCTCTACGGGTTTCTTACTTTTTGCAATCTCCTTCAGGAGTGTCGTATCTCCAAAATCTTCAATAATTAGAAAACCATTTGGAAGATTTTGAGCATATATTGTCGGAATGGTTATTTTCAGCTCACTAAAGATTGCTGCTCGAGACAAAAATTTTTGTATAGGCTCCTTTTCCGGGGGGGAGTCCATTAGAATTAGAGGACGATCAAGACTTGATGCAGTTATTCTAAAATATCTACGGAAAGACGCATCGGATGATATAGGGGCTATATGATAAGTTTGGCAGTCTTTTAAAATACATGAATCTATCCATTTTTTCGCTTGGGATAATCGGATATCGTTCTTGCTCTCGGTCAATGGTTTAGTCAAGTTATGTTAATAAGTGATAAAGTATAAAGATAGCGATGATTACCTACCGGTTTTTTCTCAATACCATTATATTTACTATAGTATGCGTATTTAGTATACAAAAAAAAGTTTCTGGAGAGACTAATGCAGATAATCCGGATTCGATTTTAAGTTCTAATTTTGAACTAAGGATAGACTCTGATTTAACTTTGAAGCTTAGCCCAGACATTATTGGTCCAAGTTATTTGCTTGGGGAGAAAATAACAGGCCAAATTGACGACAAAATAATTGTAGAAAATAGTGCTCAGTATAGAAAGTCAGGTATCAGTTTGAGTGCCGATAAATTAGTTTATGATCTTGTGAATAGTGAGTTAGATGCTGTAGGAGATGTTACTTTCTTTAGGGAAGGAGAGTTATATACAGGGCCTCGTCTCTCGTTGAATCCATTGACGATGCAAGGCTTTTTTGAGGAGGTTAGATACGATTTCACAAGGATTAATGGAAGAGGAAAAGCTGATAGGGTAGAATTCATTCGTCCGAAGGAGATAATTCTCCGCGGTGCCACGTTCACAACATGTCCTGCTGATAGGCCTGCCTGGGAATTGAGGTCCTCTACAATAATCGTAGATGATGTACGTTCTGTGGCAAGAACGGAAGGCACCTCGTTGTATTGGAATAATTCGGAATTGATACCGGTAGGAAATTTATCGTTTTCAATATCAGGAAAAAGAAAATCTGGGCTTCTTGCTCCTACATTTTCTGTAAATTCAAAATTAGGTTTGGATCTTACAGTTCCTTATTATTTGAATATTGCGCCAAATAGAGACCTAACTTTTTATCCAAGGTTGGTTGGCCGTCGAGGAGTTCAAGTGGGGGCAGACCTACGTCTTCTAGGGATAGATTATTACACAGAGGTTGGCTTGCAGGTTTTGCCTTCAGACAAGATTGCTGGTGAAGACAGGTGGCTCGGAAGAGCTTCCGTGCGATATAGTCTGCCAGCCCAAACAAGCATTTCTTTAAATTTGAATAGAGTATCAGATAACGATTATTTTGCTGATTTTGGCGCGTCAGTTTTAGCCGCATCTCAAAGAATATTACCGACTACCATTCAAATTAATGGAAACTTGAATGGTTGGGCTTATCAGGGTGGCTATCAGGGGTATCAAGTTTTACAAGACCCTGGAGCACCGATTTTGCCTCCATATGAGTGGAGTCCGAAATTAACTTTTAGCAAAAGTACGGATGTTTCAATTGGCCACAAAGAAATGGATATGACGCTGGCGGCTGAGGCTACGCATTTCACGCATCCTTCTTTGACAGATGGTACACGATTTATTGGAAAGGTTAGTTTTTCGACGCCATTCAATCTAGGAGCTGTAAAGCTGGTTCCAGCAACTAACATACACTATACACTTTATAGCAAATCCAAAGATGGCAATTTATCCGAGACTGCTAAGAGGTTCAAAATTGATCAACCTCTCTTGGGAGTTTATGCAAATAACATAGACGGTAGTAAAAATTCGTACGAAAGATTGGTTCCGGGAATAAGTTTGGAGTTATCCTCTGCCCTTGAGAGAAAATCAAAATTTAGGGGAAACATGTACACTAACACTGTCGAACCGATGCTTTTTTACGCCTTTACACCGTACCATAACCAAGATGATTTTCCAGTTTTTGATACAAGCAGTGTGACATCAAGTTTAGCTCAACTACTCTCCGAAACTAGTTTTTTTGGTGATGACAGAGTAGCAGATAAAAATTTTCTTACCGCCGCTCTGACAACGAGATTTTTAGACGGAAATGGGTTTGAACGAGTGCGAGCCTCGGTTGCACAACGATATTATTTTGATAGGCAAAGAGTGGTACTTCCTGGCCAACCCGTTAGGGAGGATGACGAGTCAGATCTTTTTTTTGAAACCGGTGTCAAGGCTTCAGGGAATCTTTCTATATCAGCGCTGGGGCAGTACACCCGAAAGTTAGGGCTTTGGCAAAATCAAATCGTTAGTGTTCGATTCTCGCCCAAGCCAGGTCGAGCAATTTCGTTTGATTACAGGTTCACCAGAAACTCCGTAGATTCGGCTGATTTAGCATTCCAAACTCCGGTATCAAATAATTGGTATGCTGTAGGTAGATATAACTACTCTTTCCAAAGTAGAAGCGAGGCGTCAGGCAATCAGCCGCCCGGATTAGTGGAAGCTCTCTTTGGGTTGGAGTACAATGGAGGTTGTTGGGTCTCAAGACTAGTAGCTCAGCGTTATGTAACCGGTTCAACGGAAGCTACTAATGCCTTGTTTTTTCAAATTGAGTTAAATGGTATCGCGAGGGTTGGTGCTGATCCACTAAATGCACTTAAACGTGGAATTCCAAATTACAGAAGGATCAATCAGCTAAAGCCCATGCCATCAAGTTTTGATAATTTTCGATGATTGAGATTTTTATGGGTAGGAAAATGCTTACAATCGTTTACTGGACCATTTTGAATATATTTCAGGCAGTGAATGCAGAGCCGGTTATCATCGATCGGGTTATTGCAGTGGTGAACGGAGAAGCGATATTAGAAAGTGAGTTACAAGCAAATATAGCAATACAAAGTTTGACGGTGAGAGATTACCGGGGATTTTCGGATGCACAAAAAAATGCTGTTTTGGAAAAAATGATAGATGAAAAAATTCTAGTTCAAAGAGCAAAACGTCTCAATATATCAGTTGATTCTGATACTATTTCCACGATATTCGAAGATATTGCTGGCAATCAGGAGCTGACGGTGGAAGGGCTTAGGGAAAAATTACGGGAAGCCGGAATTAGTTATGAGGATTTCAAAGCTAAATTAGAGACTGATGTGTTACTTACTCGGTTACGAGATAGAGAGCTAGATCAGAAGCTGTATGTATCCGACGCAGAGGCGGAAAATTTTTTGTCTACGGAAGTGGAATTTAACTTGTCATCGGGAGAGATAGCTATCATGCATCTTAAGGTCCCTTTCAATAGTGAAATTAGCAGAGAGACTTCAAAAAGATCTGCTGAAAAAATATTAGAATCGTTAATCAGTGAAAAGAATGGGAATTCTGAAATCAGACAACATAAGAGATTCGAATTTGAGGATTGGGGTTGGAAAAAATATGATCGAATCCCTGAAATATTTCTTAATCACGTTATAGAACTTAAAACGGGGACCTACTCTGAGATAATTGAAAGCAAAAGTGGGTTTCACATTCTTTATGTTGTGGACCGCAGATCTACCGTGATCAGAGATAAGATTATTAAGTATAGGGTGAAACATATATTAAAACGAGTTAATGAGAGAGATGATGAGAAGGCCGCGTTTGAGTCATTGAAGGAAATTAAAAATAGGGTTCTGGCAGGAGAACCGTTTGAGAGTTTTGCAAAAAGATTTTCAGATGACGAAAAATCAGCGAAAAATAACGGTGACTTAGGATGGGTCTACCAGGGGGATTACGTTCCCAGTTTTGAAAGAGAGGCTTTGACATTAGCTCCTGGCGAAATAAGTAATCCAGTTCGAACACCATTCGGTTATCATCTAATAATGGTTATGGATAGGGTGCAAGAGAAAGTGAGCCCTGAGCGTAAATTAACTCTTGCAAAGAATCTTATCAGGGAAAAACGCATTAAAGAAGTTGTACGTGAATGGATATCGGATATGAGGGCTAACAGCTTTATAGACAAAAAAATCTAGGTTTACCCTTGATGAAGAAGCATTTGGGCCAAAATTTTTTAATAAATACCCACATTACAGATTGTATAATTTCTCACCTGCATATTCGGGCCAACGATTTTTTATTTGAAATTGGTCCAGGCGAGGGTGCACTAACGGGCTCAATAATCTCCAACACAGAATGCAGTTTTGAGCTTACAGCACTCGAAAAAGACAAAGAACTTATTCCGTTGTTGAAAAAAAAATTCCCGCAACCTAATGTTGAAATACTATATGGGGACATACTGAAATTTGATCTCAATACCTATTTAAGAAGTTCTCTAAGGCATGGGAGAGTGAGAATTTTAGGTAATTTACCCTACTATATTTCGTCACAGATACTTTTCAAGTTACTTAAGTCTAGACGGCTTATTCAGGATCAGTTTTTAATGCTTCAGAAAGAGGTTGTAGATCGAATAATTGCTACACCAAAAAACAAAGAGTATGGTAGGCTTTCCGTCTTGATTCAACTATTTTATGATGTTGAGAAAGTTATCGATGTAACACCTGACAATTTCAAACCTATTCCAAATGTCCATTCTTCTGTGATTAAAATGTTACCTAACGACAAGTACGAAAAACGAGTTTTAGACCAAAACGTGCTCTTTGAAGTGATTAGAAGATCGTTTTCCATGAAAAGGAAGATGATAAAAAATTGTTTAAACGGTTTTGCTTCTGAACCGGAGTTGATGAGTGTGGGGATTGATCCTACGGATCGTGCTGAAGAGGTTCCGATCTCTGATTTCATAAAACTGGCAAATCTCATTTTTAGAAATAAATTAAATTAATTTATTTCGCTTTTCAATTTTTCAATACGGTCTTTAACCAGAGAGATGATTTGGTCGGGTCTTTTACCTTCAGGATAAATTTCATCTCCAAACTTTACTATGATTGTTCCAGGTCTTTTGATAAAAGCATTTTTTTTCCAGAGTTTCCCTGCATTATGTGCGATTGGAATTATAGGAACCCCTAGTTCACTGGCTATGACCGCTGCACCAATTTTATAGCGTTTCTTTTCTGATATAGAAACCCGTGTCCCCTCTGGGAAAAAAACTAACCACCTTCCTTGAGCAAATTGGTTAGGAGCTTCATTGATTATTGTATGAATAGCATTTCTTCCCGCTCTTCGATTTATATGGATCATATCCAGCAAAAAAATTCCCCACCCAAAAAATGGAATGAAAAGTAGTTCTCGTTTAAAGATGAAACAAACTTGCTTCTTTAAACAGGACGCGATGAAAAAAGTTTCCCAGGTACTTTGGTGATTGCTGCATAAAATAATATTTGAATTTAAGTTACGATCAATGACTTGAGATCCTCGCACTTCGCATTTAATCCCAATTAGCTTATCGGCAACCTTTAGGTTTAATTTTGGCCAAAGCATTGTTATTGAATATCGCGTTTTTAAATTCAGGAAGGGTATTATCACTATTACTAGTATTCCCCAAAAAAAAAGGGAAAAAACCTGAAATAAAAAGAATATTATTGAACGGAAAATGAACATTAACTAATTTTTTCAGCTAAAGAACTGAGATCATTTTCTATTTGAACCTTACAAGGCATTAGATTGAGGCCGGACTTGTGTTCCATTAACGTTCTTTCCCCATTTCCAGTCAAGACTAGTATTGATCTCGCTGAGACCGCTTCTGCTGCCTTTAAATCACGGAGAGAGTCCCCAACTGTAACGCAAGAGTTCCCAGATATACCGAATCGTTTTGTTATTTCTAAAAACATCCCTGGTTTTGGTTTCCTACAGGAGCAGTTTTGGTTAGGACGATGTGGACAGAAAAAAATACAATCAATATCAGAGCCATATTGTCTAACTGAACTAAGCAGTTTTGCGTGAATACTGAATAAATCTACCATTTGTATGATGCCTCGACCAACTCCAGATTGATTAGTCGCAATCGCAATTTTCCATCCCTTTGCTCTCATTTTAGCGATAGCCTCTATACTCCCGGGTATCGGATGCCAATCGTTAGGACTTTTGATGTAATTTGGAGAATCATGATTTATCACACCATCTCTATCCAGAATAATCAGACGCTTACTCATTACGACCCTTGGATACCAACGACAAATCGATTAGTTGATTCATAATGGTATAAACGTGTGAAAGTAAAAAAATCCGGTTATTTTTAACGGCTTTTTCGTCAACATTAACCATGATATTTTCAAAAAAAATTTCAATGGGCTTTTTAAATTCTTCACAGGACTGTAGGTATTTATCAAATTTATTATGAGAAATTTGATCACTAATTTGATCACGTAAATTATTTGAAATTAGGAATAAATCTTTTTCAGCTTGATCTATTAATAAGTTTTGATCTATGGCATCAAACCCCTCCTTATTTACCCCTGCTTTTTCTAAAATATTTTTAATTCTCTTATTAATTAAAAATAAATCTCGAGAATCATCATCAATCGCTACTTTTTCGAGTTCTTTTAGTAAGTGGGGAAAGTGATAGATATCGACATAACAAAATTTCATGCATGCCATGATACAGTCAGGCCTATTACCCTTGTCCTTGAATAAGAAAAATATACGGTCGGAAATAAATCGACTCATTTTTTTTATTGCATCTTCTTTTTTTTCTCTATTTGAAATAAATATACTTAATGATGATTCAATTAAATAACTAAGGTTAGTGTTGAAACGCTCCGACATGAGAATATTGATTATTCCTAGGGCACTTCGTCTCATTGCATATGGATCTTTATCACCGCTTGGCAGTAAATTAATACTAATAAGACCAGCAATCGTTTCAAACTTGTCAGCCAGTGCAAGTGATTTTCCTAATTTGCTCGTGGGAAGATTATCCCCTGAATATCTTGGCTTGTATTGGTCCTCAATTGCTTCAGCAATATGTAACTTTCCCCCTTCAGATAAATAATAATATTTTCCCATAGTCCCCTGAAGTTCAGGAAACTCATTTACCATGAGAGTTACAAGATCATTCTTCGAAACATCAGCCAGAGTAATGCAGTCTGATTTATTCAAATTTATTTTCGTACTCCAATCTAACAAAAGAGATTTTATTCTTTCAACTCTGTCACTCAGCATTCCTAGAAGACTGTGATATGTTACCGACGCAAGATCATGGTTTCTCTCAATCAAATATTTTTTCTTATCTTTTTGAAAAAAGAAATGAGCATCTTTTAACCTTGCTCTCAGAACTTTTTCATTACCGTTTTTTATTCTCGTCACATCTTCAGGAGTATTATTGGCGATAACAATAAATTTATTACTTAAACTTTTATCGTCTTCGGCTAAGGGGATATATTTTTGATGCCTCTGCATGGTTAAAATAAGACATTCATCTGGAAGAGATAAAAACTCTTTATCGAATTCACAAAGAAGCGCTTTTGGCCACTCACAGAGAGCAGTAATCTCGTCGAGTAGATGATCGTCAATGATGGCTTTACAGTTCTCTTGTTTGCAAATTTGGTCAATTGACTCATTGACTTTAATACGTCTTTTCTCAAATTCCGCAATCACTTTTCCCGTCTCAAAAAGCTGAGATTCATATTCTAACGCTGATCTAATTTCGACAGCCTTGCTACCTAAAAACCTATGGCCACTCGTGATTCTTGAGGATTTTACACCGAGAATCTCGATATCTAATAGTTTGTCATTAATCATTAAGGTGATGCCTCTGACTGGACGTATGAACTCAACGTCTTGTATTATTCGCTGTGGATTTAATTTTTGATATTTCATCAATTTTGGAATTGGTAACTTTTTCAGACACAAAGCCAGATTTTTTTTCACCGATTCTTCTATACTTATACCCTTATTTGAAACATCGATAAAAAGAAATTCTTTACCGTTTAGCTCCTCACTGTAAATATCTTTTAACAACGTTTCTAGATAGTCAGGTTTTAAAGGGACGATTTTGAAATTATTTTGTAAGAGACCCCTTAATTTGTTCTCCAATGGAGGCAACATTGTTCCCTTGTTATCTAAACCAATCTGTTTCGGAACTAACCGGATTTTTTCTTCTTTATCTGGTGCCATTGTCGAAACATTTCTAATGAGAAAACCGATTCGTCTGGGTGTAGCGAAGATTTTAAAACTGGGTTTATCAAAAAAAAGCTCATCTTTTTGTAAAAAACTCAACGAAAGATTTAGAAGTGATGTTGATATATCTCTCAAGGCTTTTGGAGGTAATTCTTCGGTCAGTATTTCTAGCAGTATTGAGTTTGACATAATCTATTTCACCATTGGAAATCCTAGATTTTCTCGTGATTCTAGGTATTTTTTCCCGATTTCCTTTGATAAATCTCGAATTCTTTTTATATACCGCGCCCTTTCCGTGACGGATATACATCCTCTTGCCTCTAGCAAATTGAATGTGTGCGCTGATTTTAGCGTATATTCATAAGCCGGTAACGGAAGACTTTTATCGAGAAGCCTTTGTGCCTCACTTTCATATTGGTCGAAACTCTCAAACAAAAATTTTGGGTTACTCATTTCAAAGTTGTGAATCGATTGTTCAACTTCATTCTGTCTATATATGTCTCCATAACTTACTTCAAAAACCTTTCCTCTATCATCTTCATGAGACATCCATATTAATTCATAAACGTTTTCTTTCTCTTGAATGTGCAGAGCAAGTCTTTCCACGCCGTAAGTAATTTCGCAGGTTATAGGTTTGCAATTTAGACTGGCGATTTGTTGAAAATATGTGAATTGGGTAACTTCCATGCCGTTTAACCAAACTTCCCATCCTAACCCCCACGCACCTAGGGTTGGATTTTCCCAATTATCTTCAACAAGCCTTACATCATTGTGTTGCGGGTCTATGCTGAGACAAGATAAGGATTCAAGATATAAATCCACTATCCTTTCAGGACTAGGTTTAAAGACAACTTGAAACTGAAAATAATGCTGTAGTCGATTCGGATTTTCGCCGTATCTTCCGTCTGAAGGACGTCTGGAGGGCTGAGAGTAACAGGCGTTCCATGGTTCTGGCCCAATTGCTTTTAAAAAAGTCATAGGATGTGACGTTCCAGCCCCAACTTCAGTGTCAATGGGTTGAAGTATAATACATCCTTTGTCCGCCCAGAATTGCTCTAATTTAGAAATAATATTTTGAATTGATAACATAGTCATATTTTATCGAAAAATCCTCCTTACGACGCCAGCTGATAAAACAAAAATACAAAGTAGAGCAATAGGCGTATTTCCGAATAATGTAAAAGGGGTATTTCCCACCCGACCTGAAATTTCAACAACGAGGTAACCTGGAGATGTCGGAGGCAGAACAGCCGCTATTACCCCCCTGTGATCAATATAACCTGTCATACCAGTGTTAGTAGATCGAAGAGTTGGTTTTGCTGTTTCAAGACTTCGCATCCTAGCTGCCATTAAATGATATTTGAGAGAATTTGACTCCCCGAACCAACCTAGATTACTGATGTTCAGTAGGATTGAGGATTCATTTTTCAATGAGGTTTGCCGAAGGTTTTTTATTATTTCCCAGTTGAACAAGTCTTCAAAGCAAATATTTGCTACAAATTGATGCCCGTCCAGTGAAAGCGGATCCTGCAGAGGCTGTCCTCGGGAAAAATCTCCCAATGGAACGTTCATCAAATCGACAAACCACTTAAATCCCTGGGGAATAAATTCACCGAATGGAACTAAATGGCGTTTGTTATACTCACCGATTTTTTTGAAAAAATGTGGATTCTCTGGATTTGCCTCTAGTGAAAACAGTGAGTTGTACCAATTTCCATTCTTCAAATTAGGGACTCCTGTAAGAAGTAAGCTTTCATTGGTCTCTAAAACAATTGATAATTTCTTTAAGAACGTTTTTTCGATGAGTTCAAAGGGCTTTGTTAACGCAGTTTCAGGCAAAATTATTGCATTTATGCCCTCATGTTCCATAGAAGCCTTCTCAATAAGAGAATAGTATGTCTCTTGGTTTCTTAACTCTTGGTCAGAGTCAAATTTGATTGACTGTGGAATACCCCCCTGTACCAGGACTATCTTAATTGGTTTTTTTGTTTCTTCGGTCAAGCTAACAAAGGATAGACTAACGCTAACTAAGATGATAAGTGTTATTTTTAAAAATGATGCAGTATTGCAGTTGTTAACCAAAGTAGCAATACAAAAAACAATAAAAAAAGTGACGCCATAACTTCCAAAAAAAGGAGCTACGTTAGCAAATGGCAGATCAATTCCCAGCACTCCTATTTCAAGCCATGGAAAGCCGCTAAAAAGAATACTTCGAAGTCCCTCCAAACTAGTTACTAACGCCGCAATCTCAAGGCTTGAGCAGCTGTATGATCTGCTTAAAATAAGGGCAACGATATAAAAACTTGCCACATAACATGCCAGCAACGCTGTAGAAAAAATTGAAAGGAGAAGCGGTAACCCTCCGATGAAATATAAACTATCAAAAATCCAGTATAGACCTAGCTGAGAGCAACTAAAGATAACTAGATAAGAAACCTTCCTATAGTTTGGATTATTGTTGGCGTTTAGGTAAAGAACTGTTGAAATTAAAGCTACAAGGCTAAGACTCACCATTTAAATAAGTTATCGCTTTATTATCTTTTATCTCCCTAGCAGGGCTAAATTTTTCAATATCAATAACCAGTTGATAAACCCTCCTAGCATCTGCGCGTTGAATTTCGAAAGCAATATTGTCAATTTCTGTTTTTTCTCCACGTCGAGGAACGTGTCCTAAATGGTCAGTGACGTAACCACCTATTGTCTCAACAGCATCGCTGTTGAATTTCGTTGAAAAAAAATTATTAAACTGTTCTAAGGAAGTTCCAGCCCTTACTCGAAAGCGGTTCAATTGAGCAGGAATTTCTAAAATATTATCTTTTTCTTCATCAGTATCATGTTCGTCTTCTATATCGCCAACTATTTGTTCCAACACATCTTCGATAGTTATTAATCCGCTAATTCCGCCATACTCATCCACGACAATTGCCATATGGTTTCTCTTAATCCTAAAATCTCGCAGCATAGCGTTTAATTTTTTTGACTCTGGAACTAACACTGCTGGTCGCATCAAGCCTCTAATACTCTCTTCATCTCTATGGATATCCTCATCCCTGTGAAGGATCGAGAGAAGATCCTTTGCGAGTATTATACCTATCACATTATCTTTTTTTCCCTTAATAACGGGAAATCGGGAATGTGCGATTTCAGTAACAAAGTCTAAAATATCGTCAATGCTTGTCTCTACTTCTATACAGTCCATTCTTGCCCTGGGTACCATTATGTCTCTGACTGCGAGGTCTGATATTTGTAAGATGCCTTCCATCATCGAAACTGCGTCTGCGTTCAGAACCGAGTGTTCTTCCGCTTCATGAATTTGTTCGATGAATTCTTCCCTGTTGTCAGGTTTCTTAAAAAAACGGTTGAAAAATCGTTTTACAAGTTCTATAAATCTTCCCGGATTGGGGTCGTCGTTCATGCGCCGGCATGTTTTAGTCAAGGAATCTATATTTTGCCAAAAAACTCCTTAAAATCAAGTTTTTTGCGCGTAAGGAGATGAAATACTTAATAAGTTTAATATTTTTTCTTCAAGTTTTTCCATAATTAGTGCGTCATTAGAGCATTCATGGTCATATCCTATTGCGTGAAGGGTTCCGTGTATGATCATATGGGTCAGATGGTCAAGATATCCCACATTTTGTTCTTTACATTCGGCATATATTATCGGAAGGCATATAACAATGTCAGCAATAACGTTTGGGTATTTCTCATAGCTGAATGTTAAGACGTTCGTGGCGTAATTCTTTTTTCTATACTTAGTATTTAGAAGCTTGCTCTCCCGGGCATTTGTAAATCTCACCGTCAAATAATAATTGCCCATGAAATCATTTAAAGCAGCTTTATTCAACGTAAGACTGATTATTTTATTAATTTTTTTTTTTTATAAAGCAGTGAAACGCTCTAAGTCTTTTATCCTGAATTTGCTGTACATTCACTGATATCATTAAATAAGCTTCCCTCTTAGACTATGTTTTTTGATGTCAGTAATCAACACTGGGACGATCCTACCAATCAAGCTAGTCTCTCCCACAAAATTCACGACCCTATTGTTTTGAGTGCGGCCCATCAACTCTTTTTTATTTCGCTTAGAAGATCCCTCAATCAAAATATTTTCTTTTTTTCCCAGCATTTCTAAACTGTATTGAAGGGAATAGTGATTGAGTTTCGCTTGTAAAGCTTCCAATCTAGACAACTTCGTCTTTTTATCAATCTTTCCAGGTAGTAAAGACGCAGGAGTCCCCGGACGATCACTGTAAATGAATGAGTAGGATCCGTCAAACTTAAGTTCATCGACGAGATTTAGTGTTTTTTGAAAATCGTCGTCAGTTTCTCCGGGAAATCCAACAATGAAGTCTGATGTTAAAGACAGTGAAGGTCTACTTATTCTTAATTTTTTAATAATAGATTTATATTCGATAGCAGTATATCCTCTCTTCATTGCAGATAAAATTTTATCGCTCCCTGATTGAACAGGTAAGTGCAGCTGATCAACTAACTGGGGCAGCTTTTTATAAGCTTGAATGAGGCTTCTCGTTACCTCTCTAGGGTGAGACGAGGTGTATCGAATTCTTTCCAACCCTTTAACAGTGGAAACTAGTTCTAGTAAAGTTGCAAAATCTAGCCTTTCTCTTTTGTCATAATAAGCATTAACGTTTTGACCAAGAAATGTGATTTCCCTTGCTCCATGTTTGACAAGATGTTGTACTTCTGGAATTATTTCGAACACGGATCGTGAAAATTCAGTTCCTCGGGTATAAGGAACCACACAAAAACTGCAATACTTGCTACATCCTTCCATGATTGAAACAAATGCTGTGCTAGAGCTCTTCGACGAGGATGGCAAGTGGTCAAATTTTTCGATTTCAGGAAAGCTTATGTCAACTTGACTTTTTCCATCTTTTCGCGCCCTCTGGACCATAGAGGGAATCCGATGTAATGTTTGAGGCCCAAATACAATATCTACATAGGGCGCCCTTTTAACGATATTTGCTCCCTCCTGGCTTGCTACGCAGCCGCCTACTCCAATAACTAGATTGGGATTTTTTCTCTTTAGGTGTTTAATTCTTCCTAAATCAGAGAAAACTTTTTCCTCTGCTTTTTCTCGAACGGAACATGTGTTAAAAAGAATGATGTCAGCGTCATCAGGCGAACTTGTCTCTGAGATAGCATTAGTCTCCGATAGAAGGTCGGCGATTTTTTCGGAGTCGTACTCGTTCATTTGACATCCGTATGTTTTAATATATAGCTTTTTTTCCATGATTTTTAAAATTTATATACTCTATTCTATCTAAAAAAAGAACGTGTTACAGCCAAGAGTCACAAAGAAAGAGATGTTTGCATGGGCAAGTTTAGATTTTGCAAATTCTGGCTATACGACGGTAGTTCTAACAACTATTTTTAACGTCTACTTCGTAACTGTTATCGCCGCAGATATTGCAGAGGCGACATTCCTGTGGACGGCAACTTTGTCATTTAGCTATCTACTTATTATGATTGCATCCCCTTTTATCGGTGCATACGCTGACGCCAGGGCAACCCACAGAAGAATACTTTTTTTGGCAACGATATGTTGCTCAATTTCGACAATCATTCTTGGCTTCTGTGGCCCGAACAACATGAAACTCACTATAACATTTATTGTAATATCTAATTTATCGTATGCCATACATCAGAATATTACTGCATCTTTGTTATCCAGGATTGCCGACCTACGTTATTTAGGTAAAGTTTCAGGGTTCGGTTGGGCGTGGGGTTTTATTGGTGGTGTTTTGGCATTACTGATGTCTTTATGGTGGATGCAACAAACCTTCGTGCTCCCACGTTATTTGTCGGCGGAGTTTGACCAGCAAATTTTAGGTTCGTTGGTTTTAACTGGTACTCTGTTTCTACTAATAGGTTGTCTCTCTGTAGTTTATTTAAAATCAGTTGTAATTCTTCCCGCAAATAACGATTGGAGACACGTTTGGCAAAATCTTGTATTTAATTTATTTCGCTTAAAATCACAACATGACATCATGCTTTTATATTTGTGCATATTCTTCTATCATTGCGGAATTGCCGCCGTTATAACCGTCTCATCAATATACGCATCTAAGGTTATGAATTTTTCGATCGAAGAAATTGTGGGATTGGTTTTAATAGTAAATGTAAGTGCATGCCTCGGCTCATTTTTGTTCGGAAATTGGCAAGATAAGGTGGGTCATAAATTGGGTTTACAGGCTATCCTTTGGTTTTGGGTAACGACGATTGTCTTTCTTTTCTTTTCCGATAGTAAACTAATGTTCTATATATCCGCTAATTTGATTGGGTTAGGGTTAGGTTCGGCCCAGAGTGCCAGTAGAGCTTCAATTGCCTATCTGGCCCCGAAAAATCGACAAGCTGAGTATTTCGGGGTTTGGGGCCTGTTCGTTAATGCTTCTTCAGTAGTCGGCCCGTTATCGTACGGAACTTTAACAGTATTATTAAACAATGACCATAAATTAGCGGCGATTGGCTTAACTCCATTTTTTCTTTTATCACTAGCGCTTATCAGCCAAACTCGATTCGTTACACCCCGATAAAACTTTTTATATTTGGCCAATGCTTTGAAAAATCGGTCACACTATGGTCGGAACCCTCTATGATATATTGCTGACATCCCTTGAAGAAGGAACTCATTTCCTTCCAACTTAACAGTTCATCGCCTTTTGTTGCCACTAACAAAATATTATCCGGAAAGCGTATCTTTGTTCCAATTGCAATTTCGAGTTCTTTTAATTCAAGGTGATGATTTTTGGTAAACGGGTTTATGTTCAATGCCTCCAGTTGCCATTCTTTTCCTGGGTTAACTTCAGATTCTAAATCTCGAAATGGTCTC
>MDTD01112704.1_pt1 | contig 23172 bp, 24 predicted proteins | sample 811221 | NCBI WGS metagenome assembly MDTD01 (sample SAMN05326646, study PRJNA326480) | marine metagenome | isolation source: seawater | place: Pacific Ocean: South West | collected 2011 | reverse complement strand
TTAATACGCTTTGCCGTCGGTGTATCCCAACGTTTGAGCACACGCTTTAAATCATAGTCTAATGCAATATAAATTTCGTTGTTGCCTCCAACTTTTGTGTTTTTTGAATTGAGATACTGTGTGTCATCTAATCCAAAACCAATAGAAAGTCCAACATCTATGTTCCTATCTTTTAGTGGATAAACGGTTAACCAATAGGTTTGATTAATATAATCATCTTGATAGGCATATGGATGTGGTGGTGCCCATGGCTTTTGTTGCTCACCTAGCTCCCAATACCGATTACTTCTTTTATAATAACTCATTTTGAAATCGATATATTTCATAGGCTTCCAGAACCTTTCTGCAACAGGCACTAACGCCCCAATAGATCCTGTTCCAAAATCCCAAACGCTAAAGCCCCAATAAGGGGCATAAGCATCTTTCATCTCAATTGCCAACTGTATAAAAGAACTCATCGCTGCTCCGTACCAATACGATGTCTTTTCATTCATGCCTGCCCATTTCAAATTAGAATGAAAAAGGTCTGCAACAATTACGCCTCCAAAAAAGTGCCCCCCCTTATCAATATTTCTAGCGTATCTAAGATCTGAACCATCATCAAAATGAAAAGATGTAGACTGATCACTCCACCAAGAATTTTGAATGTAAATGTAAGAACCTCCTAATACGGTCACACCACTAGCTAAAACAACTCCTAGTCTTAAAGGATTAATTTCATTAGTATCTAATCTAGAAATTGCCTCTGAACTAGAGCTAAAAAAGTAAAGAATGATAAGAAAATAATATCTCATACCATTAAATTTAAATCAATGCTTACATTTGTTTACAAAGTTAATCGAATGTTTTTGGAAAAAAATAAAATTAGAAAAGGAAGTGTTGAAGTAATCTGTGGTTCTATGTTTTCAGGTAAAACTGAAGAATTAATTAGAAGACTTGGACGAGCTAAAATAGCTAAACAAAGTGTTATTATTTGTAAACCATCAATAGAAGATAGGTATGAAAGGGATAAAGTAGTATCCCATAATATGAGGGCAATAGATTGTATAACTGTTGGGGATGCAACTGATATTATCGAATTATGTCAGGATAAAGAAGTAGTAGGTATTGATGAAGCACAATTTTTCAATAATAATCTAGTTGAAGTGTGTAACCAATTAGCAAATCAGGGAGTTCGTGTTATTATTGCTGCTTTGGATATGGATTATGAAGGCAATCCATTTGAGCCTATTCCGCAATTGATGTCTATTGCAGAAGATGTAACTAAAGTTCGTGCTATTTGTATTCAATGTGGCGATTTAGCTAATTACTCATATAGAATAGTTGATAAAGACGATCAAATACTATTAGGGGAAAAAAACGAATACGAAGCCCGTTGCAGAAATTGTTTTAGTAAATAATGACTAATAACCACGAAACCATATTGTATATTAACCTCAATACACTTGAGGCTAACTTTAACTTTCTTAAAAGTAAATTTCCCAATGGGGTAAAAACTATTGCTGTGGTTAAAGCTTTTGCTTATGGTTTGGGTGATATAGAAATTTCAAAACACTTAGAAAAATTGGGCGTTCACGCTTTTTGGGTGGCAGACTTTGAAGAAGGCGTTAAATTGCGAAAAGAAGGAATTACTAAGCCAATTATTGTAGCAAATCCTGGTTATAGGAGTTTAAAGACAATAATAAAATATCAATTAGAACCTGTAATATTTAATTATAGACTACTTGAATTATATGTCAATTGTAAAGAAAAGATTTCCATTCATTTGAAGTTTAACACAGGTATGAATAGGTATGGTTTTGAAACAACTGACTTAAAAGAAATCCTTCAAATACTTAAAAATAATCCTCAGCTAAATATAGAAAGTGTATGTTCGCATTTGTCATCTTCTAATGACCCAAATAAAGATGATTTTAGCGAACGACAAATTGAGCGGTTTAAAGAAGTATGTAAAAATATAGAAGACTCTCTTGGTATAAATGTTCCATCACATTTAATGAATAGTAATGGAGCTATGCGTTTTGGTGCTTACTATAACGAATGGGTCAGATTAGGGATTGCTTTATATGGAGGATTAGAACATACTAATTTGAAACAAATTTTTAGCTTAAAAAGTGTAATCAGTCAAATAAAATTTATCAAAAAAAGTCAAAGTATAGGATATCAAAACTCATTTATTGCAAATAAAGATATGCAAATTGCAGTTATACCAGTAGGGTATGCTGATGGGCTTAATAGAAAATTAGGAAATCAAATTGGGCAAGTTTTTATTAAAGATAAAGCATGTCGTATAATTGGAGATATAAGTATGGATAGCTTTATCGCAGATATTTCAGGCGTCGAAGCAAAAGAAGGACAAGAAGTTACTATCTTTAGCCCTAAATATAGTGTTTCAAAATTAGCCAATGATTTAGATACCATTCCATATGAAATAATGGCAACTCTTAATCGAAGAATAAAACGTATTTATCGAAAGAGTAAGTCGAAAAAATGAAAGACAGATAACAATACAAAACTGCTGTGTTGTGATTTTGCAAATAGGTGTCTGTCATCATTATTACCAAAAAAACAGCAGGAAAAATCATCCGAAAATACCCTTGATTTAGTGACTTATATGCCTTAAGCTGAAAAAAGAATATGGATAAAAAAACCAGTAGTCCCACCAATCCAAGTTCAAACCAAATGAAAAGGTAATTATTATGAGGAGTTTTATGAACCCCAGCAAGAATTTTAGTTGCGTGTTCGCTAATTGAAGAAAACTCTTTTACAAAACTTCCTGTACCATATCCAAATACTGGTTTTTCTTTTATTTTTTCAAACGAATACTTAAATAGATAATAGCGTGTATTTAAATTATTTGTATTATTTTTTTCTAGCTGATTTACTTGTATTTGAATTTTCTTTATTCTTTGATTGAACTGAGTAGAATAAAAATACGCTGTTAGATTGACTCCAACAATAGCTATCACAGACAGAAAAATTAAGCGTTTTTTATTCCAAAAAGTAATAATGGAAAATGATAAAAAAATAAATATAAAAGCAAATTGTCCTGACCTTCCCTTTTCAGCATATAGATTCATTAAGAACAAAATAGAAATTAATATAAGGCCTATTCTTAAAGTCCTATTTGAATAACTATTGTATAATAGAAAGAAAGAAACAAGTAATGAAAAAGCTAAAAATATATTATGCTCTGTGTAAGTAATAAAGGCTGGGTTTTGCCAATTATTAGCAAAAATAGAGGAATATTTGAATAGATGTTTTATCAAGCCTAGATTAATCAAGCTGGCAATAAGAGCAGATAGTGTTGTCGCTGAAAGAAAGGCAAATAAAGAATACTTTAACTCTTTTTGACTAAAGTTAAAAGTGTATAAAATAGGTAAAAGTAATAGTAATGCACTTTTTTGAAATAGCCATTCAGCGCCTTGGTGATTAGGTCCCCACAGCATTCCAACTACATAAAGAAAAAGCAAAGCCAATAAAGAAAGTATCCAAGGACTAGATTTAATCTTATTCCACTTTGATTTAAAATGACCTTCAAATAACCATAAAATGACTAGAGAAAAAACAGCTACGTCAGTTACAAAAATTGATATAGGGACAAAAAATGCTAAGGTAATTAATGCTATTCCTTTAAGTTTCATTACTTAATGCTATCACCACTAAGAATAGCGTTATAAAGCTCCATATTTTCTAAAACGTCAATGGCTTTTGCAATTTCTTCGTCATGCTTTATAGTTGTTTCAATTTTTCCTCTTTGATAGAAATATCGTGTTACTATTTCCATTTCCAAAAGTTCACTTATCTCGGATTTGAAGCGCTCAATATCGTTATTTTTACTTTCATCCATTTTTGAACTTAACACTTCCAATTGATCTTGTAATTCGGAAATATATTTTTCCCCCTCAGCTTCTTTTTCAAGTTTTTTAATCGCCTTTTCGGTTTTAGTTTCGTACTCATATTCCTTGTCATTGAGGTATTGCTTAAATTGACTATAAACATCATCACCTATAACAAAAGATTTTGCATCATCAATAGATTCATTATTTCTTCTATACTGATTAGCAAAATTGAAAATATGACGTTTAGATATTAAACTTCTCAAAATGTTACTGAATTTCTCTGGATCAATTGTAATGTCAGGAGTAATTCCTCCGCCATCAAAAACAGACCGCTCATTTTTTAAAGTCTTGAACTCTGTTCGTAAACTATCCGGTACCTTTCCTACACTTCCATCTTCATCTCTGTTAGAATAGTCTAGTGCTTGTATACATCTTCCACTAGGAATGTAATATTTTGCAGTTGTTACTTTCATCTGAGCATTATAGCTTAATTTTCTAGTTTGTTGAACTAAACCCTTACCAAAACTACGTTGGCCTATTACAACACCTCGGTCTAAGTCTTGTATAGCTCCTGAAACTATTTCCGAAGCTGAAGCTGAGCTTCTGTTAATAAGTACAACTAAAGGAATGTTTGTGTCAATAGCCTCGTATCTAGCTTTATAACTTTTATCCCAATCTTTAATTTTTCCTTTTGTATAAACAATTTCTTGACCTCTATCGATAAAAATATTTGCCATATTAATAGCCTCATTTAAAAGCCCTCCTGGATTACCTCTCAAATCTAAAACTAAACCTTTTAACTCTGAATTAGCTTTCATATCTTTGAAAGCGTCAATTACTTCTTTTGAAATATTACGAGTAAAGGACCGTGTTTTAATATAACCAATGCTATCAGAAATTAGTCCATAATAAGGAACGGAATTGAGTTTAATTTCTTCTCTTATTATTTCAACCTCAAATGGTTTTTCAAAACCTTCTCTTTCGATCAACACTTTAACACCTGTATTAGGCTCTCCCTTTAGTACTTTACTTATATCTTCTGTTGATTTACCTTTAGCTGATTCACCAGCAATTTCAATAAACTTATCACCAGCAATAAGACCTGCTTTATCTGCCGGAAAGCCTTCATATGGCTCACTTACTAATACCCAATCACCATTTTTAGTAATAATTGCTCCTATACCCCCGTACTGTCCAGTCGTCATAAATTCAAAATCTTCCTTTTCAGATTCTGGAATATAAGTAGTATACGGGTCAAGAGACTCTAACATAGCGTCAATACCAATTTTCATTAAATCACCAGGATCTGTTTTATCGACATAATAAATGTTTAGCTCTTTATATAATGAACTAAAAATGTCAAGGTTTTTAGAAATTTCAAAGAAGTTATCCGCAAATCCAAGTGATATAACACTAGTAATTGATAATACAAAAATAAGAGAGTATTTTTTAATTTTTTTCATTGTTTTATTAAATTTTAAGGAACTTGATCATCACCATGCCCTCCCCAAGGATGACAGGTTGATAGTCGCTTAATTGTTAACCATAAGCCTTTATAAGGCCCGTGTTTTTTAATTGCTTGAAGCCCATATTCAGAACAACTAGGTGTGTATCTACAGCTCGGGGAAAAAAAGGGTGATACTGCACCTTTATAAAATATAATTATTAATTGTAGCATCACTGAAATTAATCGTCTCATACTTCATCTGCTAAACGTTGTAAAGTTACACTTATTTTGTCTTCAATTTCAGCAAATGATAAAATGACTGGTAATGTGTAGATTAACATTAAAATTATGGACTTATTTTTGGCTTGTAATTTTTCTATTAAAGATGACTTTTGTTTCCTGAAGGCTTCTCTAACTAGACGTTTAACGTGATTACGTTGAATAGCTTTAGGCAATCTTTTTTTCGGAACGCTTATTGCTACTTTTAATAAGGAATCTAATGGCTCAACTTCATTCCAAATAACTTTAAATGGGGATTCACATAATCTTTCTCCTTCTAAAAAAAGATTTTTTATTCTACTAGATTTACAAAGCCTATCCTTTTTTGAAAAACATTGTGAGGCCATAATAAAATATATTATCGCTTGTTAACTTGCTTTATATATTGTTCTAGTGCCATAGTCATAGATGGATGTTCAGGACTAGGAGCTTTAATATTTAATTTTAGGCCAGCATCAGAAACAGCTTTTGATGTTGTTGGGCCAAAGGCAGCAATACGTGTATTATTTTGTTTGAATTTTGGGTAGTTCTGATATAACGATTTTATTCCTGAGGGAGAGTAAAAAACTAGTACATCATAAAATACGTTTTCTAAATCGGATAGATCGCTACATACTGTTTTATACATAACAGCCTTAGTAAAGTCAAAACCGCTTTTTGCTAAAAATTCAGGAATACTATCTTTCAAAATATCAGAACAAGGCAATAAAAATTTACTTTCTTTATTTTTTTTCAATACAGGAAGTAAGTCCTCTATTTTTTGTTTTCCGATAAATACTTTACGCTTTCTATATGTAATATACTTTTGTAAATAGTAAGCAATTGCTTCTGATACACAAAAATATTTCATTTCTTCCGGAACGGTAATTCGAGTAGCTTCACACATTCGAAAAAAGTGATCCATTGAATTTTTACTAGTAAATATTACAGCATTGTGACTTAAAATACTAATTTTTTGTTGACGGAATTCTTTAGCTGTTAAACCCACGACATGAATGAATGGCCTAAAATCTATCTTAACATTGCATTTTTTAGCTAAGCTAAAATAAGGTGACTTATCAGATTCAGGTTTGGGCTGAGAAACTAAAATTGTCTTGACTTTATTCTCTTTCAAAAGGCATTTTATTTAGTGTTCAACATAATGCCAAAAGGAATTTAATAAAAGAGCTTTATTATAATTACTAATGGCAAAATTTCGAATGCACAAAGATATATAATTATGTGGGCTTTACGAAGTGAACGATTAAAAAAACTTAAATAAAGAACCCTTAACCATTTGTAATTTAATATTAATAATAAAAAAATATTGATTAAATATGATAAAATAAACTTATCAATAGGGCTATAATATAAAACTAATGTTAAAGGAAAAAGTATTATTCCTGCAGCCTTTTCATAAAGAAAAGAGTGAAAAATTATTTCCTCAAATAAATAATTCTTTTCAAAAATATATCCAATACAAATTAATAATATGTATTTAACTAAAAAATACATCGAAATGAAAAAAATTACTTTTAGATACAATATAAAAGATAGTTTATTGTAGCAAAAAAATAAACCGAATGATAAAATAAATAAAGGTATAAGAAAAAATTTATTTTTGGAGTTTGTTTCTTCTCTTAAAAATTGATTCGAATATTTTTGATTATAAAAAGACTTTATTGTTAGTGTAAATTGGTTGGAATAATTAAACTTTAAAAATGCTATGTAACCAAAAATGAATAAAAAAGATAAAAATACCCAGTGGGGATAAGTTATAGGGCTTAAATCAGCTATTAAATCCATTTACTCTGAATATCCATTATTTACCCAATTAATTAATCTATTTTTTTCTTCTTCTGAAAGATTGCCATTAGGCGGCATACGATAGAATTCATCCTCTGAACTAAGTTTATCTATAAATGTATTGTTTCCATCTAAATAAGTTTTAACATTTATGTATGAAAATAAGTCAAGAAAAGATGCGCTTCCACTCACAAAATGACAATTTACACAATTTATTTCTAAAATTTTTCTGATAATTTGGTAGGTTTCTTGAACATGTAATGGGTCAATGGAAGTCGGTATTTCTACCTTTTTACAAGATGAAAATATGATTGAAATGAAAATAGTAAAAAAAAGAAAAAGCCGCATTAAATTGATTTTTATGCAATTTAGCTATTTATAGTAAATTATTCAATAATTTTGTTCCTACTTAATTCATAATACTATGTTAACAGATATGTTTCAAGCTCCAGATTACTTTCAATTAGATGAGTTACTAACTGACGAGCATAAATTAGTTCGTGAAGCCGCAAGAGATTGGGTTAAAAAAGAAGTTTCACCAATAATTGAAGATAGTTGCCAAAAAGCACAGTTCCCAAAACACCTTATTAGCGGATTAGCTGATATTGGTGCATTTGGACCATATATTCCAGAAAAATATGGAGGATCTGGACTTGATCAAATTTCGTATGGACTTATAATGCAAGAATTAGAAAGGGGTGACAGTGGTATTCGCTCTACCGCATCTGTTCAATCTTCTTTAGTTATGTATCCAATTTTTAAATATGGTAGTGAAGAGCAACGAAAACGTTTTCTTCCTAAATTAGCTTCAGGCGAAATTGTAGGATGTTTTGGACTTACTGAACCTGACTTTGGATCAAACCCTGGTGGTATGGTAACGCATTTTAAAGATATGGGCGACCACTATCTTTTAAATGGTGCCAAATTATGGATTTCTAATTCTCCATTTGCAGATATTGCAATTGTTTGGGCTAAAAATGAACAAGGTCGTATTAAGGGCTTAATTGTTGAAAGAAATATGAAAGGTTTCAGCACTCCCGAAACTCACAATAAGTGGAGTTTAAGAGCTTCCGCAACAGGAGAATTGGTGTTTGATAATGTTAAGGTTCCAAAAAATAATCTTCTGCCTAACAAGGATGGACTTGGTGCTCCATTGGGCTGTCTAGATTCTGCAAGATATGGTATTGCTTGGGGAACGATTGGCGCCGCAATGGATTGCTATGATACAGCCTTAAGATATTCTAAACAACGTATTCAGTTTGGAAAACCAATAGCAGGCTTTCAATTACAACAAAAAAAATTAGCTGAGATGATTACAGAGATAACCAAAGCGCAATTTATAACATGGCGTTTAGGTACTCTAAGAAATGAAGATAAAGCTACATCTGCTCAAATTTCTATGTGTAAACGCAACAATGTAGAAATGGCATTAAATATTGCTAGAGACGCTAGACAAATTCTCGGGGGTATGGGTATCACAGGAGAATATCCAATAATGCGACATATGATGAACTTAGAATCAGTTGTTACATATGAAGGAACACATGATATTCATTTACTAATAACAGGACTAGACATTACAGGAGAAAATGCATTTATGTAATCTTATGCCTCACAACTTGTGCATTCTTTTTTCTGTTTAAATTTCTGAGCTGCATTCATACTATGCTGATAATATAGTGACTTAATATTTAATTTCCATGCTGTTGTATGAATCTTATTAATTTCTTTTGGAGACATATCTGGGTGAATCATTATATTTAGAGATTGGCCTTGGTCAATATGATTTTGTCTATTGGCAGCTTGATAAATAATATCTAATTGATCAATTTCAGAATATGTTTTAAATACCTCCTTTTCATGGTCCGTTAAAATTTCTAAATGTTGTACCGAACCATCATTTTCTCTAATACTATCCCATGTATCTTTATTATCAAATCCTTTTTCAGCAAGCAATTGTTTTAAAAACGGATTTTTTATAGTAGTTTTTACCTTGGCAATATCCTTTACATAAATATTTGACCAAATTGGCTCTATACCTTGCGATACCTGACCTAATATAAAAGCAGAAGATGTTGTAGGAGCAATTGCATTTAAAGTTGAATTTCTACGACCATACCCTTTTAAAATTTTAGGTTCTCCAAATTTTGAAGCTAGTTCTTTTGATGCACAATATGATTTATCTTTAATAAATCTAAACACTTCATTGTTAAGATCAAAGGCTTCTTGAGAATTAAATGAAAGAGATTTTGATTGTAAAAGAGAATGCCATCCAAGCGCCCCTAATCCCAACGCTCTGTTATCTTTTGCGAAATTATATGCTCTTTCCATAAACAAGAAAGTTTGTTTGTCATCATTGCTATTCGAATCTCTGTAAATTTCTAGTTTGTTTAGAAATTCTGTAATCACTGCATCCAAAAAATATACCATTGTTTCAACAGCATCTGTATCTTTCCACTTATCATAATGAAGTAAGTTTATTGAAGATAAAACACACACAAATGACCACTCAGAGTTTGATGGCAACATTATTTCTGTACAAAGATTGCTTGCGTTGATGCGTATATTCTTATCTTGATACACTTCCGGAGCGCCAAGATTAGCCTTATCATTAAAAAGTATATAAGGGTAGCCGATTTCACATCTTCTCTGAATAACTTTTGCCCAAATTTTTCTTTTATCTATGTCCCCATCAATCATTTCCTGCATCCATTTATCTGAAACTGTAACTCCGTGAGTGAGTTCTTGGATGGGATTCCCTTCAGTACCAATATCTAAAAATTCATTAATGTCTTTATGCTCAATTGGTAGGTATGGAGAAAATCGTCCTCTTCTTACTGAACCTTGACTTACGACGTCAACCATTGACTCAAATAATTGCATAATATGGACAGCTCCTGAAGCTACACCATTGTCTTTGACAGCGGCGCCTCTATGTCTAATGTGCCCAAAATATCCTGATGTACCTCCTCCCAACTTTGACATCATACCCACTTCTGATTGAGTATATAGGATATTGCCCATATCATCGTCAACATTTGATCCAAAGCAACTGATAGGCAGTCCTGTTTCTTTACCAAAATTTGACCATACTGGAGAGGCTAAGGAATAATATCCTTCAGACATATATTTGTAAAATTTTTCTGCATAACCAGGAATGTTTAAAATTTTTTCAGCATTTTTTGCTATATCCATAATTCTAGTTTCTGGGGTTTCTCCTTGTGAGAGATATCCAGAAGAAAGAAATTTACGACTATGCTCGGTCAACCAATCAAATTGACTTGTTTTAGGTTTTTGATTTTGATTTGGTAAAGACTTTTTTAAATCAGAGGTTTTTAGTTTAGTTGTATTCATTAAGCTTAAATATTAAAAAAGGTCATCTGAGGTTATACTTTGGGTTCTTTTACTATAGTTAATTGATCTTTTAACAAAAAAATCACCATGTTTGGTGCCAATAATTTCATCATTAAACCATTCGGTGTCAATTAATATGTTTGGGTCTACATCAAATAGTTTAGGGAAGCCTATACTTTCTAGTGACCTATTAAATCTATCTTTTAAAAACTCATCAATTTGCTTTACAGGTATAAAGTCTAATTCTCCATCTTCAAATATCCAATTTACTATATCCATTTCTGACTCATAGGCCTCTTTGCACATTTGGTGTATTTTATTTACATACAAATCGTCAAACCAATCAGGATTCTCCTTTTTAATTATATTAATAATGTCTATCCCAAAATCACCATGAATTTGTTCTTCTTTTGACGTAGCTTCAACTACGTTTGAGACCCCTTTTAACATATTTCTATGCTTATTAAAAGCCATTATTATCAAAAATTGTGAGAACAGAGAAACATGCTCTATAAACAATGAGAATAATAAAACTGACTCTGTATAATCTTGTTGATTTGAGCTTTTAGAATTCATTAATGAAGCTTCTAAATATCTAACTCTTCTTGTTAGCACAGGGTTATTTTGTATTTTATCAAACTCGCCATTTAGCCCTAGTATTTCTAGAAGATGAGAATAAGCATCGGCATGTCGCACTTCACTTTCGGCAAATGTAGCGCCTACGGAACCAACTTCAGGTTTTGATATTACTTTATGAATATCTCCCCAAAAAGATTTAACAGCAACTTCGATTTGTGATATAGCTATCATAGCATTTTTAATCGCATTTCTTTCTCTATCTGTTAACCTAGCTTTAAAATCTTGTATATCACTTGTAAAATTGAATTCTGTATGAATCCAATAAGAGTGTCTTATTGCAGGCACATATTCATATAATTCTGGGTATTCGTATGGTTTGAGATTAACACGTTTGGCAAAAATATCTCTCTCACGTTTTACTGCCTGCTTGTTTCTATAAATTATGTATGATTTAGCTGTCTTTAAATGATTTGTAATCATTAACTCATTTTCAACTAGATCCTGTATTTCTTCAACATTTGGTATGTATCTTGGATTTTTTTCGATTTTTAAATCTAACTTTTTAATAATGTTTTTAGTTACATTAATTGCAGCGTCGATACTGCCCTCTGAGGATGCGAGCATAGCTTGCGAAATAGCATCTGTAATTTTTTGCTCATTGAATTTTTGTTGGCTTTGATCTCTTTTAAAAATAATTCTATCCTTCATCTTAATTTTTTTGTTAAAATACAGTAACGTTGTTCGTAAAAATACTTTCTCACATAATTTTATTAAAATTGAATTGTTAAAACATTCAAAAAAAGAGAAATAAAAAATTAAGCCTCATAATTAATTGAGATATTTTTACATTCAAAAATTTAAAAAATTGGGGTTATAAAGTTTCAAAGGTGAAATTGATAGAGTGTGTTTCAAATTTTTTATTTCACTTTATAACGGTACAAATGTTTCAAAAAATAATTGCTTTAGCAATTCAATTTTATTCACAATAATTTCAAGTTTTTAACACTATAGTAAGTTTTTGGATTCAATTTTTTTGGACTTACTCAAGGAATTTATTTTTTTCAATTTATCAACTTTTTTTTCGAAAAAAAATGAACGTCAATTCACAATTTTAATTTTTAAAAGTTGATAATTATTAAAAACAACTTAGTTCTTTTTTAATAAATGTGCCGCCTCTGATAACTGTTCAAACCACGCTATTCCATAACTTCTGACAAGCGGCTCCTTTAAAAAAAGGTAAACTGGGACCTGTAATTTATGCCCACATTCACAAGCAGGCTTACAAATATCAAGCGACTCATAATTAATAGCCTCGAAATCTCTGTACCTCTTCACCCTAATCGGAAAAAGATGACAAGAAATAGGTTTTTTAAATCCTATTTTATCGTCATTATAGGCCTGTTCTATACTACATTTAGCTATACCATTTTGATCAAAAGAAACAAAAGCACATTCTTTATTATTAACTAATGTAGTGGTATTGTCACCATCTGCATCCACCACATACAATCCTTGTTGCTCTATGGCAGCTATCCCCTCTTGACGCATATACGGTTTTACCTTATCAAAAATTTTAGAAAGAACATCAAGCTCATTGTCACTTAGCGGAGCTCCAGCATCACCATCTATACAACAGGCACCTTTACAAGCCGATAAATCACAAACAAATTGCTTTTCAAAGACATCAAAGGAAACGATTTTATCCTCAACCTGAACCATAAAACAAAGATAACGAAAGACAGTACAAAAATGTAACGAATATGTTTATTTTTGCTCTATGGCAAATTATGAAGAAGTATTTAAGAAAGTAGTTGCTCACGCTAAAGAGTATGGTTTTATTTTTCAGTCAAGTGAAATTTATGATGGCCTAGGTGCCGTATACGATTATGGCCCAAATGGCGTGGAATTAAAAAATAATATTCGCAACTATTGGTGGAAGTCAATGGTTAATATGAACGATAATATAGTAGGTTTAGACTCTGCTATTTTTATGCATCCTAAAACTTGGAAAGCTTCTGGGCATACCGATGCTTTTAACGATCCTTTGATTGATAATAAAGATTCTAAAAAGAGATATCGTGCCGACATTCTTATTGAGGATTATTTAGCCAAAATAGAAGAAAAGATTAAAAAAGAAATCAAGAAAGCTGCCAGACGTTTTGGTGATAGTTTTGATGAAGAACAATTCGTCTCCACTAATCAAAGAGTGGTCAGCTATAAAGAAAAACGCTCCTCGATTATGCAACGTTTTAATCAAGCAATGGTAGATAATAATTTAGTAAAAGTCAAATCACTCATTGAAGAGTTAGATATTGCTTGTCCAATTTCTGGTACAAAAAATTGGACCGATGTACGTCAATTTAACCTGATGTTTAAAACACAAATGGGTTCCACTGCTGATGGGGCTACTAACTTATACCTGAGACCTGAAACTGCTCAAGGTATTTTTGTCAATTTCCTCAATGTGCAAAAAACTGCTCGTATGAAATTACCTTTTGGTATTGCTCAAACAGGAAAAGCTTTTAGAAATGAAATAGTAGCGCGACAGTTTATCTTTAGAATGCGTGAATTTGAACAAATGGAAATGCAGTTTTTTGTTCGACCCGGTGAAGAAATGAAATGGTACAAGTATTGGAAAGAAAGCCGTATGCAGTGGCACCTAAGCTTGGGTATTGACAAAGAAAATTTCCGCTTTCACGACCACCATAAATTAGCCCATTATGCTAATGCTGCATGCGATATTGAATTTAAGTTTCCATTTGGATTTAAAGAGTTAGAGGGGATACACTCTAGAACAGATTTTGATTTGAAAAGTCATCAAGAATATTCTGGTAAAAAAATACAATATTTTGATCCTGAAATTAATGATAGTTATGTCCCTTATGTAGTTGAAACTTCTATTGGATTAGATCGTATGTTCTTAACTATATTAAGTCATTCATACCGTGAAGAAAAAGTCAATGGTGAAAATCGATTAGTTCTAAGTATTCCACCGATATTATCGCCAATCAAAGCCGCTATATTGCCGCTAACTAAAAAAGATGGCTTACCAGAGAAGGCTAAAGAAATTTTAAAGTCTCTGCAATACGATTTCAATTGTCAATACGAAGAAAAAGACTCAATAGGAAAACGATACAGACGCCAAGACGCAATCGGGACACCATATTGCATTACGGTAGATCATCAAAGCTTAGAAGATCAAACAGTTACGCTTCGTGATAGAGATACTATGCATCAAGAACGCATTGCAATTGATCAATTACACAGTCTTATTTCAAAAAAAGCCAGCTATAGTCGAGCATAAATTAACTTAGAAGCAATACTACTTTCCATTAAAATCACACATCGTTTGGTCCAAACCAATATACCCAAATGCAAGCACCATATTTTTAGCATGATGGATTCGTTCTGCCAAGTTCTTTGCTTCGTCGGTTGTCCACTTCGACAAAACATATTGAGCCTGTTGCCCTTTCAAAAACTGATCGCCTACACCAAATCGCAAGCGTGCATATTTTGTATGCCCTAAGTAATAATTAATATCTTTTAAACCGTTGTGTCCGCCATCAGAACCTTTACCTCTAAGTCGTATAACACCAAATGGCAAAGCGATGTCATCGGTCACTACAAGAACATTTTCGACTTTAACTTTTAGATGTTGCATCCAATAGTTGAGTGCTTTACCACTCAAATTCATAAAAGTAGTAGGTTTTATTAGATGATAGGTTCTAGATTTATGCTTTATGCAAGCATAATAAGCATGTTTTTCTTCTTTAAAAGAAACATTGGACGACTTTACAAGACCGTCCAATACTTTAAATCCTATATTGTGTCTTGTATTTTCATACTTGACACCAGGGTTTCCCAATCCAACAATGAGATATTTCATTGCTTAAATATAGAAAATATTATTCTTTAGCTGGTTCAGATGGCTCTGTTGTAGTGCCTTCTTCTGTTGTAGTGCCTTCTTCTGTTGTTGATTCTTCAGTTTCTTCTTCAGTTTCTTCTTCTAGTGCACCACGAGCGGTTTTCACACCAACAATTACAGATTTATCTCCTGCTAAAAAAGTATATTTATCATCTCTGACATCGCCAATATAAAGGAAATCTCCAATTTTCAATTCTTCAATATTTATATCAATAGCATCTGGAAGATTAGAGGTAATAGCACGAGTTTTAATAGCTCTTTTTCTTACCAATAAGTTTCCGCCATTACGAACGCCAATAGGTGTACCTATAAAATTAATTGGTATACTAACCGTAACTTCTTTATCATCAAATGTTTGTAAAAAGTCAACGTGAAGTATCCTATCGGTTAACGGGTGAAATTGAATATCTTGAAGAATAGCTGTAACCCCTTCTCCATCAATATCAATGTTTAATAAAAATACGTCCGGAGTATTAACAAGCTTATTTAGATCATTCTCAGAAGCAGAGAAGTACAATTGCTTTTCACCCCCGTAAAGAACGCATGGAACTTTACCCTGATTTCTTAGTGCTCTGTTAGCTATTTTGTTAGTTTCTCTAACTTTAGCACTTAATGCAAATGTTTTCATTTTAAAAAATAGTTTAATAATTAATTTATAAAGTTTGAGCTAATAGATTGCTTATTGATAACTCTATCAATTGTATCTGCAAATAGATTTCCTATTTCTATTACTTTAACTTTTTCGCTTTTATGTTCTTTTCTCAAAGTATCAGTAACAATGAGTTCTGATAGCTGTGAGTTGTCTATTCTTTCGTAAGCATTTCCTGTCAAAATACCATGAGTACAGCATGCTCTTACACTATTTGCTCCGCTTTCTATCATCAAATCAGCTGCTCGAGTTAGTGTTCCGGCTGTATCAACCATATCATCAACTAGTACAACATCTTTTCCTTTTACATCACCTATTAACATCATCCTACTTACCTCATTTGCTTTGTCTCTATGCTTATAACATACTACTACGTCAGCATTTAAGTATTTAGCATAAGTATTAGCACGTTTTGTACCGCCCATATCAGGTGAAGCTATACATAAATTTTCTAAATTCAATTTTTGAATGTGTGGTACAAATAATGTGGAAGCAAATAAATGATCAACAGGAACCTCAAAAAAACCTTGTATTTGATCGGCGTGTAAGTCCATGGTAATTACTCTATCAACTCCAGCAGCTGACAATAAATTAGATACTAATTTAGCGCCAATTGGAACTCTTGGCTTACCTTTTTTATCCTGTCTAGCATAACCAAAATAAGGCATTACTGCAGAAATTTTATAGGCTGAGGCACGCTTAGCAGCATCAATCATTAGTAATAATTCCATTAAATTATCTGATGGCGGAGGTGTTGATTGAACAATAAAGACGTGACAACCTCTAACTGTTTCATCAAAAGAAGGCTCAAACTCACCATCACTAAAATGAACAATAGATGTTTCGCCTAATTTTTGGCCAAATTTTTCAGCAATAGTGGCAGCTAATTCTTTACTAGCTGAAGCAGCAAATATTTTTACTTTTGATGACATAATTATTTCGGATGGCAAAGATAAAAAAATTGACAAATCAATAAACTATTTTATGTAGTTTCATTGACACGTGATAAAAAGACTTTACATTTGCTCCTCTAAAAATAGCCCGAGTGGCGGAATTGGTAGACGCGCTGGATTCAAAATCCAGTGATAGCAATATCGTGCCGGTTCGACCCCGGCCTCGGGTACATTTAAAGAAGACCTTTTATAAGGTCTTCCTTGTTTTATTATTTCATTTTAGCCAAGTAACCACTTAATTAAAGTTACAGTTTCTTTGATATACTTCGACAAAAAGGAGGTTTTTTTGTAATTTTGTAATTAATATATTCATTATCAATGAAACAAAAAAAATACGATAAGGCATATTTGAAAATGGCTAAAGAATGGGCCAAGCTTTCACAATGTAAAAGAAAAAAAGTAGGCGCACTTATCGTTAAGGATAAAATGATTATTTCAGACGGATACAATGGCTGTCCTTCCGGCTTTGAAAATACCTGCGAAGATGAAATAGGAGATACAAAATGGTATGTCCTACATGCAGAAGCTAATGCAATAATGAAAGTAGCACGCTCCACCAATGATTGTAAAGGTGCCACTTTGTACCTAACCCTATCTCCCTGTAAGGAATGCAGTAAATTAATACATCAATCGGGTATAAAAAGATTAGTTTATCTTAATAAATACAAAGATACCACAGGGTTAGATTTTTTAAAAAAAGCCAATGTAGAACTATTACATTTTCAAGATGTTGAATAAAAAATCTGATTTTAGTCCAATCGTTTTTGCATTGATTCTTGTTTTTGGTTTTTTCTTGGGTAAACATCTAAACTTTAGCATCTTTCAAGGCAACGATTTAAATAAATTTAACCTAGTGTTATCTCAACTAGAGGACTCTTACGTTGACAGTATAAATAAAGACGAGTTAATAGAAAAAGCTGTTACAAATCTTTTAAAAGATCTTGATCCTCATTCATATTATATCAAAGCAAAAGACTTATCCGCTATTAATGAACCAATGGAAGGAAGTTTTGATGGAATAGGCGTTGAGTTTAATTTAACCAAAGATACTATCCTCGTTGTTGCACCTATTTCAGGTGGGCCATCACAGAGTGTAGGTGTTTTTTCTGGAGATAAAATTATTTCTGTAAATGGGGACACAATAGCCGGGACAGGGCTAAAAAATGAAGATGTATTTAAATTATTAAGAGGTAAAAGAGGAACTAAAGTAAATATTGGTATTTTGAGAAAAGGACATCGTGAATTATTAGACTTTGAAATTACAAGAGATAAAATACCTATATATAGCGTTGATGTATCCTATATGATAAGTCCGGAATTAGGATATATCAAAATTAATCGCTTTGCAGCAAACACATACAAAGAATTTATTAATGCCTCTAAAAAACTATTGGGCAATGGTATGAAAAAGCTTGTACTTGATCTAAGGAATAACCCGGGTGGATATCTTGGAGCCGCAATAAATATAAGTAATGAATTTTTGGATGATGATTTGCTTATTGTTTATACCAAGGACCGTTTAGGTAATAAAGAAGAGTACTATTCTAATCAAAAAGGTTTACTTCTTAATACTCCAGTAATTGTCATAATTGACGAAGGCTCAGCATCCGCAAGTGAAATAGTTGCCGGGGCCTTACAAGACAATGACAAAGGAACTATTGTTGGACGAAGGTCATTTGGAAAAGGCTTGGTACAAGAACAATTTGAATATTCAGACGGCTCTGCTTACCGTATTACAACACAAAGATATTATACTCCAACAGGAAGGTGTATACAACGGCCTTATTCAAAAGGAAAAAGCGATGACTATACTAGTGAATTAATGGATAGAATTAATTCTGGAGAACTAATCAACAAAGATAGCATTGAATTTAATGACAGTTTAAAGTTTATTACACCAAAAGGTAAAATTGTTTACGGAGGAGGGGGAATAATGCCAGATACATTTATTCCTTTAGACACTAACACTTATCATCCTGCTATTTCTGAAGCCATTAGAAAAGATTTAATCCGACAATTTGCATTTGATTATACAAATAAATATCGAGCTGAATTAGAAAGTCAGGAATTATCAAACTTTATTAAATTCTTTGAACTTAATACGAATGATTTAAAAAGTCTAGAAACATTTTTTAAGTCTTCAAATGTAATGCTATCAATTTTTGAGTTAAGTAAAGCCGATAAAAATATTTTAACTACACAAATTAAGGCCTATATTGCAAGAAATATTTGGAATGATGATGGATTTTTTCCTGTTATTCATACAATAGATAATACTTTCCAAAAAGCAATAATGCAGTAATTGTGTACTTTTGTAAAAAATATTAATAATTTAAATATTATAAACTATGTCATTTGAATTACCAAAATTATCCTATTCATACGATGCTTTAGAGCCTCATATCGATGCTAGAACTATGGAAATACATCACAGTAAACACCACGCAGGATATACCACTAAACTAAATGCTGCTATTGAAGGCACAAGCTATGTTGGTCAGTCAATCGAAACTATTCTTGCTGGCGAACTATCTCCTGGATTAAGAAATAATGGAGGGGGATATTATAACCATTGCCTATTTTGGAGTATTATTAGTCCTAACGGAGGTGGTAGACCCTCAGGAAACTTAGCGGATGCTATAAATAGCACTTTTGGCTCTTTTGAGGAATTTAAATCAGTATTTTCTAGTGCTGCTGCTACTCAGTTTGGCTCAGGCTGGGCTTGGCTTTGCGCTAAAAATGGCAAGCTGAGCGTTTGCTCTACACCAAACCAAGACAATCCGCTGATGAAATCAGGCTGTGGCAATATGCCAATTTTAGGCATTGATGTATGGGAACATGCATACTACCTTAAATATCAAAATAGAAGACCAGATTATATTGAAGCATTTTTTAATATAGTAGATTGGAACGAAGTTAGTCGTAGGTATAGAGAAGCATAATTTAAAACCCTTCAAATGAAGGGTTTTTTATTAATAAAGATTGAAATTCTTATTTATTGAATAACTTTAATTTTGAAATTTTTATTCTCATTGGATATTCGATATATCGATAACTTATTAAGGATGCTATTAGTAAAAAAAATACGGATATATAAAATTGCAACTCTGGCTGATACCAATTTAATTTAGTAAACATCCCTTTAAACAACATAAAAATTGGTTTTTGTAAAATATAAATACCAAAGCTAATATCCCCTAAATAAACCAAATATTTTAGATTAAAAAATTTATAAATTATTCCATTATTGCAAGAAATTAATAAAATCAAAGGAACAAATACAACCATTAGCAATCCATTATGAAAAGATAAAGCTTGGTTATATTTTAAAATTATAAATGTTATCATTAATAACGCTATTATCATCAAATCATTTGATTTTTTTATTTTTATTAAGTGTTTTATAAAGAATAAACCTGCGACATTTCCAATTAAAAATTCATTTAGATGTAATAAAGGAAAATAATGAATTAGACTATGGCTAGCTGATGGGAAGCCCATATAAAAAGAAGACGATAAAAAATAATGTAGGATATATTGACTGATTAACCAAATAACTAGAGTTATAGTTGAAATAAGCCGCATATTTGGACGTTTATAAAATCGATTAAATATAAATGGGAAGCATAAATAAAAAAACCACTCAACAGTAATAGACCAAGCTGGAGTGTTAAATGACAAAGCTTTGGCAGGGAACCAAGCTTGTTGGAGACTTATTCCTAATAAAAAATCTGTTATACTTAAATCACTCTTATCAGGATATATAAATAATTCTAAAATTTTAAAAAATAATAATAAAATTGCGGCTAGAAAAGTTACAGGGTATATTCTAGCGAACCTTTTTTGCATATAAGATAAAAAATGTACTTTTTCTTTATTATGATATGCAATGATCATTACAAAACCTGAAAGAATAAAAAAGTAACTAACCCCTATGTTAGCTTGTTGAAATAAAAAAGATAAATAATTAAATGGAGGAATATCCTTACCATAATGAAAAATAACAATTGAAATCGCTGCTATAAATCTAGTAAATGTCAACTGTTCTATTCTCATTGATAATATAGCTTTAAACGATTTTTTTAGGTTTTGTCTAATACATCAAATACTGTTTTGATTTATTTCTCCAGCCAGACTGATTTTGATAGTCAACAAAAAAAATCTTTAAGTCTGATTGATTAGCATATTCAACAAAATATATTTTTTTATCAGACTGATTTGGATAATCAACAAAGTACCAATGACCTTTGTTTCCTTTAGTTTGATTTGGATAATCAACTTTATAGACTTTTAAATCACATTGATTTTCATATTCAACAACAAAGACCTTAATATCAGATTGGTTAGAATAATCAACAGAATATACTTTTTGTGAGAAAGATAGTAATGGAAAAACCAAGAATAACAGTAATAATTTCACGATTATAATATAATATCTATTTTTTTTAATAGCGAAAAAATTTAATTCGAAACTATCAATTATAATTCTTAAACAAGAAAATTTATTTAAGAATAAACAAGATTAACTTTTGGGATTAATCCTATTTCTACATGAATCTCGTTCATAGTCATACTTTTAATTTCTAATTTTTCTTTCATTTTGGTGGCGCTAATTAGAGCGTTAAGAACAGCCTTACCAACTTTGTTTGAATCAATCTCATCAATAGCGGCTTTGTGTTCGTCATCAGAAATGTTTTTAATATTAAATGTTGCAGTAATTGATGGAGGTACACCAACAGCAATATTTAATTCATTTAAATTGTATCCTGCTTTTTTAATTATTGGAAGAGCATTTTCAAAATCTTTTAATGTTGATTTTACTTTTTCAATGCCCGCATCCTTAAGACTACTAAGCTTTCCGCCTGTATCTTTAATTTTGTCAAATAAACCCATACTTAATTATTTAATATTTATTAACAATTATAATTATTTTTTCTTAAAAATAAAATTTATCTAATATGACTAATTAAGTTTTAAACAAAAACTATTTTTGATTAGTTTTAATTCCTACATTAATTGATAAGTATTAATAAATTACTATTGAAAAAACTAAAGAAATATTAGTCCTATGAAAATGATCTTACATCGAATCAGATATAATTTTTATGTCTCTTTTATTCTCTCGTTGTTTTTAAAACCAATCTATATTTTTTTTAATTTCATAGCTAAACACATTGAAAAAAAGGTTTGGATAAATGGTCGATGTGTTAGATATGATGGATATCAAATATTTTTTCCTAAAAATATTGGAGTATCTTATTCTAGTAAAATATTTTGGAAAGAAACGAATGGATTTGAGGCTGACACATATTATGTCTTAAAAGAATTATTTATTGTTAGCGATTATTTTTTTGATGTAGGCGCAAACATAGGGTTATATTCAGTATTGGCTAAAAAAAATAATCCCTATTTAAATGTAACCGCTTTTGAACCAATTAAAGAAATATATAATCAAAATGAAATATTTAAACTTTACAACTCTGTTAAATATAGACTTCACAACATTGCTTTATCTAATAAAATGGGATATCAAAATATATATTTACCCAAAACTAACTCTATAGATATAGAAACAACAGCTACATTAAGAAAGGATTCCTGGCAAAAAATGAAAAATCATATAACATATCAAGTTGAAACAAAATTGCTAGATAATATTGTGTCTGAAATGGATATAGAAAATACAGCAAAAATTATAATTAAAATTGATGTTGAAGATTACGAAACTTCAGTTTTAGAAGGAATGAGCAATACAATAAAAAAATATAAGCCAATTATAATTTGTGAAGTACTATCAAGAAATCATAAAAATAAAGCGTTCTTGAAACAAGTTGACAAAATGAACTATTCAGTCTTTGGAATAACGACTAGTGGATGTTTTAGAATGACGAATATGGATTTTTGTAAAAAAAGAAAATTTAGAGACTTTATTTTATGTCATAAAAATACCTTTTTAGGTGAAAATTATATTACTTCAAATGATTTAAGCACCATATTCAAAATATAATATATCTGTATTTGATGTTTTTTTGAGTATATTATATAAAGTAGTTAATAAATACTGTCACACTCAACTCATCTATAAACAATTAAAATTATGAAAAAGATATTAATTCTTTTATCAATAATAATAACTCTATTTATATGTTATGTAGATGAAGGATATTATAATTTCAAATGGATGTTAGATTGGGAAAATTGGATATCGTTTATTATTTACTGTACAATAATTTACTTTATGTTCTGTCTCATTCTTAATAAATTACTTAAATAAAGACTTTAATCTATTGAAGAAATAGCAGCAGTAAGATCTCCAAAATATTGAAGATAAATAAATTTACCATCATTATCAAAATCAT
>MDTD01110455.1_pt1 | contig 23188 bp, 23 predicted proteins | sample 811221 | NCBI WGS metagenome assembly MDTD01 (sample SAMN05326646, study PRJNA326480) | marine metagenome | isolation source: seawater | place: Pacific Ocean: South West | collected 2011 | reverse complement strand
TTCTGCCTTTTCACCAAGACCAAAAACTTCTGCATATACAACCTCTAAGCATGCGATAACAGGACTAACAAAATCTATATCATTAGATGGAAGAAAGCATAAAATTCTGTGTAGTCAAATTGATATAGGTAATGCTTTAACTCCTTTAACAAAATCATTTACAAAAGGGATAATACAATCCAATGGGGAAAAAATACCTGAAGCAACAATGGATGTAGCTTACGTAGTAAACCTAATATTATTAATTGTAAACCTACCGCTAGATACCAATATTCTTAATACTACCATAATGGCTAATGAAATGCCATTTGTGGGAAGAGGCTAAAAAAATATTTATTTTTATTTTTATAATGCTAAATTAATTATTTAATTATAATGACATCAGAGGTAAATTTTGAGTGACCCCTTTTCAGAAATCGATAATGAAGTTTATTTAGATAAAATAAAAAATCAACTAAAAAAATATAAATTTTATATAGTTGTTGCAGTTTTTCTTATATTAGTTATTCCTTCTTTTTTTATGTACTCACAGCATTTAAACAAAGAAAAAAACTTAAAAGTTTCTGGGTATTTTATAGAGATATTGTCATTACTTCAAGATGATGAAGCTAAAGCAATAAAAGAGCTTGATAAATTATACAAATTGGATCATGAAGGGTTTAATTTTCTGTCACTATTGATTAAAACCAAGGTAAATTTAAAGAATAAAGATTTTGCTGAGTCAAAAAAATTATTGGAAGAAATGAATTTAAATCATAAATATAAGAATAACGATTTATTAAGCAAAATTATTACTTTTTACAGTGCGCAAGCATCGTTAGAATTAAATGATCAAACAAGCTTAAATGAGAATGTAGGAAAATTACTTTCTTTTGGTAATAATTGGGCTTTGTTAGGACATGAAATCAGAGGGCATTATTTTTTAAGAAAAAAAGATTACAAAAATGCAGAAAAAGATTTTAATAAGATAATAAATGAGCAACAGTCAAGTAATTCCATAAGATCAAGGGCAGTAGAAATGCTACAAAATATAAGAATGTATAATGAGGAATATAATTAAATATTCATTATTATTTCTTATTTTTCTTTTTTTCACTGGTTGTGGTACTAGAGAATTCTTTGGGTTTGAAGAAAAAAAAATACCATTACCCGGAAAAAGAGTATCAATTTTGAAAGCAGATGTTAGCAAATTAGAAGATATAAGCACTGACTCAAAAATTGTTCTAGGGAAAATTACAGAAAATCAGAATTGGGAGCAAACCTTTAATTCTCCTACACATTTATCATTAAATTTTTCTGTGATTTCAAACTTCAGTAAGTTTAATAAAATTACATCAGGTTCTAAGGAAAATAAAGAAAGCAAAATATTAAGCCAACCAATCTTACAAAATAATATCATTTATTTTATGGATGGAAAAAGCAATATTTTTTCATATGACTTAAATAACAGAAGAGTTGTATGGAAAAAAAAAATAACATCAAATAGAGAAAATAATCATAATATGGGAGGAGGCATAGCAATTGCGAAGAACAAATTATTTGTTAATTCTCCATATGGTGAAGTTCTATCGTTAAATAAAGATGATGGGAGTTTATTTTGGCGAAAAAAAACTTCTTCACCATTAAGGTCAACTCCTACGCTAGTAGAAAATAGAGTTCTATCTTTAACTGTCGATAATAGATTATTAGTATTAGATGCTAACAACGGCGAATTAATCTGGAGTCATGAAGGAATTTTTAACAATACATCAATAATAAGCGAACCTAAAGTAGCGGTAGAACAAAATATACTAGTCGTGCCATATTCGAATGGAGACTACTTTGCTTTAAATTTTGCAAATGGTATAGAATTATGGAGAGGAAGTACTGTAGATATAGAGCAAACTAAAACATCTAATACTTTTAATGACATAGATGCAAGTCCTGTTTTTATAAATAATTCAGTAATCATCGCAAGTGCTACCGGAAAGATTATTTCAGTAGATAAAAGAAATGGATCTAAAAATTGGACAAGAGATCTCAGTACTAATCAAACACCATTAGTAAATGGGAATTCTATTTACGTTATTAGCAACAATAAGGAAATAATTAATCTAGATACTAAAAATGGTAAAATAAGGTGGATAACAAAAATCGATGAAGAATTATCTAAACATTATTTAAATATTTGGTATTCGCCAATCTTAGTTAATAATAAACTATTTATAGTAGGCGGAGATAAGAAATTTATTTTATTAAATCCTTACAATGGAAAAATAGAAAAAATTAAAAGTTTACCTTCTTTACCGGCTTCTTCACCATTTGTTGCAAAAAGCAAGATTTATCTAAACATGAGGAATGGAGATATTATTTCTATTGAATGAAAAAAATTTAATTGTTTTAGTCGGGAAACCTAATGTTGGCAAATCAACTTTATTTAACACCTTAATAGGAAGCAGAGAAGCTATTGTAGGAGAAGAATATGGCTTAACTAGAGATTACCAACGCCTAATATGTAAAATTGACGGAGTGACTTTTTTACTAGTCGATACCGCAGGGATTACACAGGATAAAAATTTATACAGTGATAAGCTCTCAAAATTTACTCAAGAGCAGATATCTTCTGCAGATATAATACTGTTTTTAGTGGATAGCAGTAAGGATTTAACAAAAGATGATATATATTGTAGCAATGTTTTAAGAAAAACAGGAAAGAAAATTCTACTTTTAGAAAATAAAAAAGAGTTGAAGTCATCTAAAAGTTTTGGAAGCCAGGGCTTTGAATTAGGACATGGTCATCCTATTGAAATTACAGCAAAAAACAAAAAAAGCTTGGAGAAATTAATAAATGAAATTAAAAGTCATATAAAATCTTCTAAAGATACGTCGTCTAAAAATGAAAGAGATATACAAAACAGAATAAGAATAACTATAGCAGGACGTCCAAATACAGGCAAATCTACTTTATTTAATATGATAAATCAACAAGATAGGGTAATTACAGGAAAAACTGCTGGAACTACTCGAGATTCTGTAATTACTTACATTTTATATAAAAAAAATAAAATATGTATGGCTGATACAGCTGGTATAAAAAAAAGGGGAAAGTTAGGTACACCTATTGATAAAGCCTCAACCTATTATTCAAGAAAAGAAATAAGGTATTCTAATATTGTTCTTTTAATTTTTGATGCTACTATGCCATTTTCTAACCAAGATTTAAGTATTGCTAGTTATATAATTAAAGAAGGAAGATCATTGCTGCTAATATTTAACAAGTGGGACCTTATAATAAATAAAAGCAAAGTAAAAAAAGCAATACTAGAGAATATAGATAGAAGATTATTTGACGTCAAAGGTGTTAATTGTCTATTTGTTTCTGCTCTAGACAGTAGTTATAAAGATAATGTATTAGATGCTATTATAGGTACTTATAAAATATGGAACAAGAGAATATCTACTTCAGTCTTAAATAATTGGCTCCGCAAAGAATTTTTAGAAAATAGCATTAACGAATACAAGGGTGCTTTAAAAGTTAAATATTTGCAGCAACCTAAATCTAGACCTCCTACTTTTTCTGTTTTCTGTAATAACAAAAAAAAAATTAATAATACATTTAGAAGAAGCTTAGAAAATAAATTGCGAAAAAAATTTGGTTTTTATGGAGTACCGATAAGATTTAACTTTTTAAGCAGTAAGAATCCTTATACTAAGTAGTAATGCTAAAATTAATTCTCTTTGAGAAGAGAAAGCTGACTAGATAAAATACCTTCATCTAGGTCGACTAGCTCTGTAGGATAATCTCCTGTAAAACAGTGGTCAGTAAATTGAGGATTTATTTTATTCCTATCTTTAAATCCCATTGCATTATATAAGCCTTTTATTGATAAAAAATAAAGAGAGTCTAGCTTCAGAGTTTCTTTAATTTGTTCTACAGTTTGATTATTAGCAATTAGCTCCTCTTTTTTAGGTGTATCTATACCATAATAGTCAGGAAATCTAATTGGAGGGCTAGATATTCTCATATGCACCTCTAAAGCTCCTGCTTCTCTAATCATTTCCACTATCTTTATTGCTGTTGTACCTCTTACAATAGAATCATCTACTAAAATAACTCTTTTACCCTTTATAAAGTCTTTATTAGGATTATGCTTAAGTTTTATTCCAAGTTTACGTATCTTCTGTGTTGGTTCAATGAAAGTTCTACCAACATAATGATTTCTAATTATACCTAAGTCAAAAGGAATATTAGCTTCATTTGCAAAACCAAGAGCTGCAGGAACACCTGAGTCAGGAACTGGAATAACAACATCTCCATTAGTTTTTTTTTCTTGAGCTAGATATTTTCCCATTTGTTTTCTGCATTCGTAAACATTTTTTCCTGACAAATAACTATCAGGTCTAGAAAAATAAATATATTCAAAAATACAGGGCCTAGCTTTAATATTAGAATTTGGATTAAAACTATTAACTCCTTCTTTATCAATAACAACTATTTCGCCGTTATTTACTTCTCTATCAAGTTTTGCACCAATAATATCCAAAGCACAGGTTTCAGAGGCGATTATTTTAGCTTTTCCTAAAGAGCCAATTACTAAAGGCCTAATTCCTAAGGGGTCCTTGATTCCTATTAATTTCTTATTAGTTAGAAGTCCAAAACTATAAGCACCTCTTATTTCAAACAGTGCATCTATAATTTTTTTTACTATAGTTTTTTCTTTGCTTTTTGATATCAAATGTATAAATGACTCTGTATCTGAGGTAGATTGAAAAATTGAACCTTCACAAACTAATTTTTTCCTTAGTTCAATGCCATTAGTTAGGTTACCATTGTGTGCACATGCAATGCCACCTCCTAAAAGATCAGCAAATAAAGGTTGAATATTTTTAAATAAAGTTTTTCCAGTTGTTGAGTATCTAACGTGACCCAAGGCAGAATGCCCTGGTAATTTATTAATAACTGAGCTTTTCGTAAAATAATCGCTAACTAAACCTAAATGAAGTTGATTGTTAAAATTCTTTCCATCAAATGATACAATTCCTGAACTTTCTTGTCCTCTGTGCTGTAAAGCATGCAGTCCTAAGGCAGTAAGTGCTGCAGCATCTTCATGACCGAATACACCAAATATTCCGCATTTGTCTCTAATTCTGTCGTCAAATATACTCTTATTCATTGTTTTCTATATTAAAAAGTCTATCTAAAGATTCATTATCGTTTTTTGTATAACCCTGTTTATCTTTATTTAAATTAGTTTTCATTGCAGGTTCTGTATATTTTTCTATTCCACTGGTATTATTTTTTTTGTTAAGAAAAGGGTTCAATTCAGTAACTCCAAAAGAGGTTAATATTTTTTTTAATTTTTCCTCTGGTATAATACCAATAATTAGAGAAGAAGTATAAATAATTGCTTTAGTTGATTTTGCTTCTAAAACTAAAATTGGTATATTTTTTTTCCATAATGTGACTGATAATATTATAAATATTAAAGACAAAACAAAGATGGATTTAACAAAACCAATAAAAATACCAAAATTTCTGTCTACTATCCTTAAAGAAGTATTTTTTATGCTTTTAGCAATAAAAGAAGAAAAAATACTGACTAAAGAATAAGAAGCTATAAATATTAAACCAAATGAGATGGAGTCAGCAAGCACCTCCATTGTAATATATTTTTTTATAAATTCACTTATAAAAGGATAAAAATTTATGGAGAAATAAGAGGATAAAAATAATGATAATATTGAGAATACTTCCTTTGTAAAACCCCTAGCATATCCATAAAAGATAAACAATAATGTAAAAAACATTATAATAAAGTCTATGTTATTAAGGTTATTAATTAGACTCAAAATTTATTTCCTTAAGAGTTAAGATATATTCTTTCAATTCTATTTCCTAAACCGCTTAAAATATCATAAGTAATTGTAGCACATGAGTTTGCAAAATTCTCAATAGGAATATTGTCGCCAAAAACTTCTACCCAATCATTAACTTTAACATTTTTAATCCTTGTTAAATCTATGCATGTTAGGTCCATTGATATATTTCCACAAATTTTTGCTTTTTTTCCTTTTAGAAAAACTAATCCTTTGTATTTCCTAGGAAGACCATCAGCGTATCCAATACCAATAGTAGCTATTTTAGATTTTTTTTTTGTTATATATTTACTACCATAACCTATCGGACTTCCTTGTTCAAGATGTCTAATTTGAATTATTTTAGCCTTTAGAGAAATTACGTTCTTTATATTTTTTCTTTTATTTTTTAGATGTAAACCAAAAATGAGTCCTCCACTTCTTGCGAGATCAAAACAATACTTTTTTCCTAAAAATATTCCATTAGAATTTGTTAAACTATATTTTAAATCATAATGTTTTGACAGCAAAATTTTTATAGAATTAAATCTTTTTAATTGTATTTTATTAAAGTCTGAGAGTCTTACTTCAGAATTAGATAGGTGTGACATTACTAGTTTAGGTTCTAGAAATTCATTAATAGACCTGATGATTAAATTAGTGTCTTTTTCACCAAAGCCTAATCTATTCATACCTGTATCGAAATGTATACCACATGATATTTTTTTTTTAAATTTTGTATGATATTTTTTTACAACTTTTAAATCATTTTTATTATTTATTACAATAAATATATTATTTTTTACAAGTAGATTTAGTGATATAATATTTTGTACACCACCAAGTACAAAAATATTTATCTCTTTAAAAAGAGATCTTAATTTAATTGCCTCTTGAGCGTCTGCAACAAAAAAATTTTTACATCCTTGACTTATTAGGGATTCACAGATCGGTTTTAGGCCTAATCCATAGCAATTAGCCTTAACAGAAGCAGCAACATTATTTTTAAATGAGGATAAATATTTATAATTTTTTTTAATAACATCTAACTTTATAAATAGTTTTGCATTACTTTCTATTTTACTATGCATCCTAATTTTTTCGCGGTTGAAGATTTTCGTCTGTAAGATTAGAAAATTTAGTTAATCTGGCTTCAAAATGCAACTGTATTGATCCTATAGGACCATGTCTTTGCTTAGCTATTATGATATCTGCTTTATTTTTACATTTTTCCAAATTTTCCTGCCATTTTACATACCTTTCATGAAAAGCAAGTGAAGTTTCAGTTCCAGTAGATTTTGGTTCTGCTCTTTCTTCATAGTATTCTTGTCTGTAGATGAATATCACTACGTCAGCATCCTGTTCGATAGTTCCAGATTCTCTTAGATCTGCAAGATGAGGTCTTTTATCTTCTCTCTGTTCAACAGCTCTGGATAATTGGGATAAAGCAAGAACTGGAACATTAAGCTCTTTCGCAACAGATTTTAAACCTTGTGTAATTTCAGAAATTTCTTGTACTCTATTTTCAAAACGTTTTGTCCCGCGCATTAATTGCAGGTAATCGATAACTATTAAGCTTAGCTCACCATCTAATTTTCTTTTTAATCTCCGGGCTCTTGTTTTTAAGGTAGCTACCGAAATAGCAGGCGTATCGTCAATGTAAAGATTATTGTCAGAGATTTGATTTCCAATATTTTTTAGAGTACTAAAATTATTTTTACTTAGCTTACCTCTTCTAATTTGATCAGATGATAGACCAGATTGTTCAGCAAGAATTCTATTAGCTAATTGTTCGGCAGACATCTCAAGTGAAAAGAATGCTACATTTTTTTTATTTTTATTGTTCTCAGAAGCTACGCTAAAGGCTATGTTAGTAGCTAATGCTGTTTTTCCCATTGAAGGTCTTCCAGCTAAAACTACTAAATCAGACTTATGCAATCCACCCAATAAATCGTCGGCTGCAATAAATCCCGTAGAAATACCAGATAGTTTTCCGCTGTTATCATGAGCATTCTTAGCAGTAGCCATCGCAGAGTTTATAGTTTCTTTAAAAGATAATAGTCTATGAGAACCATCATTTTTATTATCTGTCAAATTATAAAGATTTGCTTCAATTTCTTCTATCAGATCTAATGAGCTTTTATCAAAATTCATCATTTTAGAGTCTTTAACAATGTTATTTGCTAATTTAATAAGTTCTCTTTTATTAAAAAGTTCTATAATCAAGTCTGAGTAATCTTTCGCCAATGATGATCCTAAGTTCCCCTCACTCAGTTTCATAAGAAAGGTCTTTCCTCCAGTTTCTAAAAATGCTTCATCGTTTGAAAAGTAATGTTCTAGGGTAAGAGGGTTTGCAATCTGATCTTTATTAACTAATTCGTATATTGCCTTATATATTCTTCCCAACATTGGAACAAAAAAATGAAAATCCATTAAGCCATTTTCAATATTTTCTATAGCTTTATTATCGCTGAGTAATGAACCTATTAGAATTTCTTCTGCTTCTACATCATGAGGTAATTCGTTAGAATTATATCCACCAATATTTTTTAAGTTACTTACACTATTTATCATTATTTAGATTATTTATTAATTTATTACTAAAATAAACTCATAATTTTAATTATTTTTTTATTAGCTGTATAATTTTGTGGATAACCCGGAAATCATTAAGCATATTAGTTACTTAAAGAATATGGAAAAAAATTAATAAAAGAGCGCTAGTTACAGATAATGTAAAATATGAATATTTTTTTTTGTGAATCGACTTATTTAAACCTATTTATTTTTTTTCTTCGATATTTTTGACTATAATTTTAATATTAGCTATAACTTCAGCGTGTAATATAACTTCAGCGTCAAAGTCGCCTAATTCTTTAATACTTTTTTTAAGAAGAATATCCTTTGCTGCTAATTCGACTTTTTGTAAACTATTAATTTCTTTAGAGATGTCTCTTGCAGAAACAGAACCAAAGAGAGCACCTTGTTCACTTGCTTCTCTAAAAAGCGTAATAGATTTTGGAAGTAATTTTAATTTGCCCTCTGCAAGTTTGATTTTTTCATTATTTGCTTTTTGTAATTCCTCTTTTTTTTCTTCAAATATTTGCTTGTTTTCTTCTGTTGCTCTTACAGCTATTTTTCTAGGTAATAGATAATTTCTTGCATACCCATCTTTTACCTTTATTTTTTGACCAATCTCTCCTAGGTTGCTTATTTTTTCTAATAAAATAATTTCCATTATCTAGACTTTCTTATATGAGATATGAGAGCTATTGTACGAGATTTCTTTATTTCCTTTGCGAGTAATCTTTGTTTGTCGCTTGAAACAAAACTAATCCTACTAGGAATTATTTTGCCCTTTTCAGATATGTATTTTTCCAAAAGTTTGAAGTTTTTGTAGTCTATTTTAGGAGCATTTTTTCCGCTAAATGGACAAGACTTTATTTTTTTTAAAAATAACTGTTTTTTTTGGTTGTTTCTCTCTCTATTTCGCATGCATCATTTCTCTTTTTTTTCTAAATCTATACTATTTAAGGAATTATCAACGTTTTCTTTTTCTATTTTAGCTTTCATAATCGGAGTAGGTTCAGAGGGTATTTCACTAGTAACGGTTGTCAAATATCTAATGATAGATTCGTCAATCTTAAAATTTCTTTCAAGTTCTTTCACTGCATCTGGTTCACAATTATATACAAGGAAGTAGTAGTAACCTTTTTTATTATTTTGTATCTTATAAGCGAGAGTCCTTAACCCCCAATTTTCTCTATATTCTATGTTAGCTTTCTTTAACTTTAATAAATTCTCATACTTATCCTCTATAGACTTAAGTTGTGAATCACTCAAATCTTGTTTAACTATATATATAGTTTCATATAATTGCATCAATATCACTTAAAACTTGAAATATAATTAAAATTCAGCTACTTGCAAGTTTTATTTTATTTTTTTATACATTATGTATTATGTTTAAAAAGAGGAGTTATGGTTAACAGTATAATTTTTCCTGGACAAGGATCACAAAAAGTAGGAATGGGAAAAGAAATTTTTGACAATTTCTCATCAGGCAAAGAGGTTTTTAATGAAGTAAACAGTAGTTTATCCCAGGATTTATCAAAACTCATGTTCGAAGGGCCAATTGAAAAACTTACTATGACTGAAAATGCTCAGCCTGCTATTATGTGTGTAAGCATGGCTATAATAAGAGTCTTACAAAAAGATTTTAATATTGACCTTAGTAAATGTATTGATTTCGTAGCAGGACATTCTTTAGGTGAATATACATCATTATCAGCAACCCAGTCATTAAATATATCAGAAGTTGCAAATCTATTAAAAATCAGGGGTAAGAGCATGCAGAAAGCAGTACCTTTTGGAAAAGGTTCTATGGCAGCGGTAATGGGGGGTGAAATAGAAAATGTAAAAGATATCACAAAACAAGCTTCAGAAGGGGAAATTTGTGAAATAGCCAATCATAATACGTACTCACAAATAGTTATATCTGGAGATATTAGTGCCGTCGACAGAGCTATTTTATTGTGTAAGAAAAAAGGATACAGAGCTGTTAAACTTCCTGTGAGTGCTCCTTTTCACTGTTCTTATATGAAGAAAACAGGAGAAGAACTTAAATTATTTTTTGAAAACCTAAACTTTTTGTTACCAAAGGTAAAAATAGTGAACAACTATTCAGCAAAGCCAAGCGAAAATATAGAAGAACTAAAGACACAACTTTACATGCAAACATTTTCAATGGTCAGATGGTATGATTCAATAATTTACATGAAAGATAAAGGAACTAAAAACTTTTTCGAAATAGGATATGGGAATACCTTAACGGGAATGATAAAAAGAATTGATAAAAATCTTAAAGTTAGTAACTGTAATGAACCTTCAGATTTAGAAATTTTAGCAAAGGAATTATCATGAAATTAGATTTTAATAACAAAAATATTATTATCACGGGGTCAACAGGCGGCATAGGAAAAAAAATTGTAGAAAAAATGAACAATTTAGGAGCAAATATTCTCATTACTGGAACAAGCAATGAAAAATTAAAAAATTTAACTGAGTTATTAAATAAAAAAATTCGCTACATGAAATGTGATTTGCAAAACATTAGTGATATAGAAAATGTTGTAGAAGAAGCTAAAAAAATTTTTGAAGGTAAAATTGACATATTAATTAATAATGCTGGTATAGCAAAAGACAATTTAACTTTGAGAATGAAAAAAGAAGAGTGGACTGATGTGATAAATATCAATCTTAATAGTACTTTTTTTTTAACCAAAGAAATATTGAGATTTATGATTAAAAATAAATATGGAAGAATAATCAATATTTCTTCAGTAATAGGGACAATGGGAAATTTTGGCCAAGCAAATTATGCTGCTTCTAAAGCAGGAATAGAAGCAATGAGTAAGTCAATTGCTCTTGAAGTAGCTAAAAGAAATATTACAGTAAATTGTATAGCTCCAGGTTTTATTGCAACTAAAATGACAGAAAACATATTAGAAGCTAACAAGGATAACCTACTAAAAATGATTCCAATGGGTAAAGCTGGAGATGCTGATGATGTTGCAAATCTCGTGTGTTTTTTAGCTTCTGATTTTTCAAATTATATAACCGGTCAAACGATTCATATTAATGGTGGAATGTTGATGTCATGAGGAACTTTTATAAAAATGTATAAAGTATTTGAATTATTTACAAAATAGTATACTAATTTTATTATCTAAAAGAAAGGTACAATAATGAGTGATATTTCAGAAAGAGTAAAAAAAATTGTAATAGAACATTTAGGGGTTGATGAAGAAAAAGTTACAGATACAGCTTCTTTTATAGATGATTTAGGAGCAGACAGTCTAGATACTGTTGAATTGGTGATGGCATTTGAAGAAGAGTTTTCTTGTGAGATACCAGATGACATAGCAGAAAAAATAGTCACAGTTAAAGACGCTATTAATTACATAGAAGAAAATAATTAAAGGAACTATATGATAAGGGTTGCAATAACCGGAATAGGTATGGTAACACCTTTAGCTGCTAATGCTAATGATACATGGAATAAGCTTTTAGAAGGTGAGTCAGGTATACGAAAAATTACTTCTTTTGACACTTCTGATTTATCAGTAAAAATAGCAGGACAAATTACTAGAGGTACAGAGAAATCTAGTTTTAATCCTGATGAATTTGTAGAAATAAAAAATCAGAGAAAAATAGACGATTTTATTTTATATGCAATAGCTGCAGCAGAAGAAGCCTTTAAAGACTCAGGCTGGGAAGCAAAGAAAGAAAGTGATTTTACTAGAGCGGGAGTCTTAGTTGGTTCAGGAATAGGAGGACTCCAATCTATCGCTAAAGCTAATGATACATTGAATGAGAAAGGTCCCAAAAGAATGAGCCCTTTTTTCATACCATCTTGCCTTATCAATCTAGCATCAGGACAGATTTCAATAAAATATGGATTAAAAGGTCCAAACCATTCTGTAGTAACTGCATGCTCTACGGGAGCACATGCTATTGGGGATGCAGCCCGCATAATTAGAGCAGGTGAAGCTGATATGATGATGGCGGGTGGATCAGAAGCCGCAGTGTGCAGATTAGGTATAGCGGGATTTGCTGCAGCCAGAGCACTTTCAACACACTTTAATGACTTGCCTCATTTGGCATCAAGACCATGGGATAAAGACCGAGACGGCTTTGTTATGGGTGAGGGAGCAGGAATAGTAGTTTTAGAAAATTTAGATTTAGCAAAAAAGCGAGGGGCAAAAATATACGCTGAGATATTAGGATATGGAATGTCAGGTGATGCATATCACATAACTGCTCCTGCAGAAGACGGAGATGGCGGGTTTAGGTCAATGTCAGCTGCTATAAAAAATGGACATGTGCCTATTGAAGAAATAAATTATATTAATGCACACGGTACATCTACTCCTTTAGGTGATGAAATAGAATTGGAGTCAGTTTTAAGGTTATTTAAAAATGATACCAGTACATTGAGTATGAGCTCTACTAAATCCTCTATAGGTCACCTCTTAGGTGCAGCAGGAGCCGTAGAAGCTATTTTTTCAATATTAGCTACATTTAATAATGTAGTTCCTCCAACTCTGAATTTAGAAAATCCTTGCAAAGAACCTTTACCACTAGATTTAGTAAAGAAGGAGTCTAAAGAAAAGAAAGTGAATATTGCATTATCAAACTCTTTTGGTTTTGGAGGAACAAATGCAACTTTAATAGTTGGAAAACTCAAATGAGATTAGTACTGCCATTGTTTTTTTTTTTATATTATCTTTGTTAACACTCGCATATTTATTTTATAAACCAGGACCTTTAGATAAAGACAGAAAAATATATATAGAAAAAGGATTAGTTCTAGATGATATTATATTTCTTTTAAAAAGTAATGACATAATTGATTCTAAAAAAGTTTTTAAATTATATTCAAAAATTTTTATATCTGACAAAACTATCAAAGCAGGAGAATACTTATTTGATGGTAATATTTCATTGTCTGATATATTTATAAAATTAAAAAATGGTAAAACAATATATAGAAAAATCCTAATACCAGAATGCTATACTGTAAAACAAATAGTGAATTTATTGCTTTCAAATGATTATATATCAGGAAGTTTGGAAAAGTTTCCTTCTGAAGGCTCTCTCTTTCCCAATACGTATTTTTTTGAGAGAGGAGAAGATATTAATAAAATCATATTAAGAGTATCTAAATCTATGCAATCTAAGGTTGAAGAAGTATGGAAATACAACAAAGGTTTATTTTTAAATCAAAAAGAACTTATTACTTTTGCGTCCATGGTAGAAGCTGAGTCTAAGAAGCAAGAGGAGAAAAAATTAATATCTAGTGTCTTTCATAATAGGTTGAAAATTAATATGAAACTGCAGTCAGACCCTACACTTTTATACTATAAGAATCTTACCTCAAAAGAAAAAGTTACTGAAATTTATCGCAGTGATATTAAAGAAGATCATCCTTGGAATACATATACAAGGTTTGGTTTGCCAGCTACCGCAATTTGTAATCCAGGATTGGACGCATTACTTGCTGCGATAAAACCAAAAGAGTCAAATTTTTTATATTTTGTCTCTGATGGTCAAGGAGGACACAGATTTAGTACTTCTTTAAAAGAACACAATCAAAATATTAAAAAGTGGAAAACGAATAAAAAAAAATAGAAATATGATAAAAAAAATAAAAAGATTGGGTTTAATGTTGGTAATTTCTTCTCCATCTGGTGCTGGAAAAACTACTCTTGCTAGAAGACTAGTAGAGGAAGATAAAAACATAAATTTATCTATATCTGTGACGACAAGAAAAAAAAGAAAATTAGAAAAAAACAATGTAGACTATCAATTTATTGATGCTAAGAAGTTTAACAAATTAATTAAAGAAAAACAATTTCTTGAATATGCAGAAGTATTTGGAAATAGGTACGGTACTCTTAGGAAACCTGTTTTGAAAAATCTGATGCTAGGGAAAGATATTTTATTTGATATAGATTGGCAAGGGACTCAAGCCTTAAAAGAAAAAGAACCAAAACATCTTGTATCGGTTTTTATTCTACCTCCATCTACAAAAGAACTAGAATTAAGATTAAAAAAAAGAGGACAAGATAGTAAAGAGGAAGTTAACAGAAGAATGTCTGAAGCTAATTCAGAAATAACACATTGGCCCGAATATGACTACATCATAATAAATGATAACTTAGAACAGACACTAAAAAATTTAAAATCCATTTTAGATGCAGAGAGATTAAAAAGAATAAGACAAGTTGGACTGAATGACTTTGTAAGAAGAATATTAAGTCAAAGTTGAAACTTTTTGGTTAAAGAAACAAATTGTTCAACAGTTAAATCCTCTGCCCTAGTATTTTCTTTTAGATTTAATTCATTAAGGACTTGAGGTAAATCTGAGAATTCTCTTAAAGAGTTCTTAAGTATTTTTCTTCTTTTTCCAAATGCTTTTTTTGTTAATCGTTGTAGATTATAAAATGTTTCATTACAAACGTCTGAATTTGGTCTTAACTTTATAACTATACTATCTATTTTAGGAGCGGGAAAAAATACTTTAGCAGGTAGCATACATATTTTTTTAACATTACAACTATATTGACATAAAACAGACAACCTAGAATATTTTTTGGTATTTGGTAAAGCTAATATCCTTTGAGCCACTTCTTTTTGAAAAGTAAAGACAACCTCCTTAATATTATATTTTTGTAGAGGCAATATCTTAATTAAAATCTGAGTAGATATATTATAAGGGAGGTTAGAATATATTTTTATTGGTTCATGGCTATATTGTTTTAAATCAAATTGTAAAAAATCCTTAAATAATAATAAAATATTTGCATGCTTAAAGTCATCTATTAGGTTACTTAATATCTTTTTGTAAGTTGAGTCTCTTTCAATAATTATTAACCTTCTTGGTTTATAATTAAGTATAGATCTAGTTAGCCCGCCAGGTCCGGGACCTATTTCAATAACAGTATAATCTTGTAAGGGTAATAATGATTTCGTAATTTTATCTAAGATATTGTAATCAAATATGAAATTTTGACCTAAACTCTTTTTAGGAATAATGTTGTATTTTGTTATTAAGTCTTTTATTTTGATGTTCAACCGCTTATACTCGCACATCTAAAATTTCAATTAGGGATTTTTGTTTTATTCTATTCAGAAGCAAGGTGCCTGCATTATTTATTTTATTTATTCTTATTCTAGTTTCTATATTTGCTTTTATGCTATTGAATGTATCTTTCTGTATAGGCCTGCAAAGCATTAAAGAATGAATGCCATCTTTAGAAATTATTTCTTTACTTAGTTGCCCTGTAGATAAGTCAGATAGTACTTGTAAAAACTTCTCATCTATAGACTCTTCATTTAATATACCAAATCTTCCACCATATCCTTCGTCTAACTCATTTATAATTTTATCTAAATCTTCGCATCCTTTAACTATGTCTCTTATGTTATTTAAAAATTCCTTATAGTATAAAATTTGCTCATCTTTGTTATTTTCTGACAATTTAAAAAATATTTGACTAAAATCATAAGTTGTTTCATTTTCATTTATTTTTTTAGTAGTTCTTTTATCATTAAGTAAGAATATATGGTAGCCAGCCGAACTTTTTACTGGTTTGCTGATTTCCCCTACTTTTAACATAGATATAGGTAATCTTAGTTCATTTTTAAGCATGCTTTCTCTTATCCAATTATTATTGTTTTGATAAATTATGGCACCGTCAGAGAATTGTTGCGCTAGTAATAAAAAGTTATTTATATTTGTCTGAGAATAAATGGAGTTTATTCTTTCAGTAGCAGTAAAGGTGTCATTAGAGTTTGAGAAAGATACAAAAATTTCGGAATAATTATACTCTGTTTCTCCAGAATTTTTTAGAAATAAGTCAAATGCTTCTGAGGATTGCTCTTCTGAAACATTAATGGTTTTTATAACTAATATATTTAACATTTTCTGCCAAAGTAATTGAGCTCTCACTTGATTATAAATAGTTATCTCAGGAATATTCTTAGAAGCATATTCCTTTACTAATGTATTTTTTTTAAACCCTAATCTGCTTTCTAAATTTTGTATTGCAGTTTCCAACTCATCACTAGTGATGAAAATACCCAATTTATTAGCTTCTTGAATTTTTAGACTTTCTTCAATTAGTACTTTAAGCACTTGATCTTTTAATCTGTTTTTTATATCAGGGTTGTCAGGAATATTAGATAGTTCCATAGCCATTAATAGCCGGCTTTCTAAATCTATATTAGTTATAATCTCATCATTTACTCTTGCAGCTATTCTTATATCTTTTGCATTGCAGTATCCAAATATATTTAGAGATAATATTAATATAACTATTATTTTTTTCATAATATATGTATATCAAAAAAGTTCTATTTCAAAAGCTAAATTAGTGGAAGCAGGTACATCTATATCATTTGATTTATCTTTTGTTAGATTTATTCGTAACAAAGTACAAATATTCTTAAACTCAATTCCAAATGCCGTTTTAAGAGGTGAACTATATTTAGCTCCTGCTAGGTCTCTATACTGAGAAAAATACAATGACCAATTCTTAAAAATATTTGTAGCAGTACTATAGTTTATTTGTTCTGTATCAGAGTTATTTGAACTCGAAAAATTTCGTATTTGTGAATATTGGAAATCTAATCTTGTTTTTCCAATATTAAAGGCAGTTTTAAATCTATTTTTATTAAGTTCATATTCATCAGATATTCTAAAATCATAGTAGAAGCTAATTGAATTTTTATTCTCCAACTCAATATTACCGACAAAATCTGAATTATGCTTTCCAAATCCATTGGTATAATTAAAAAGCTCTTGTTTATCTAAGTGGAATGTTCGACCTAAATTTGAATATAGTGTTCGGTTACTGTTCTTTGCAGTATATGTAAAACCATAATTGACTCTAAAACCATCTTCTAATCTATCATATCCCGAATATTTATTTTCCTCAAATAGATTAGAGATAGTTAATTCTACAGCTTTACTGTCATTATTTTTAACGTCATTATTTTTATCATCTTTATCGCTAAATAGGATCTGAATAGTAGGTTCAAATATAGAAGAATTATTACTAGAATTAATTAAAGGATATTGAAACTGTAATCCCATCTCAGGCAAAAACCTTAAGACATCTTCATTATTTGAATTTATATTTTTAGTGTTGTAGTAGTCTAAATTAATCTTCAAACTATCTTTAATTAATAAACCATTATATAAATATTTTTTTTCACTGCTACTATTCCAGTGTAGACTATTGGAGTCCTCATTCTTCTTATTAGTGATAGACCTCAAAACAACTTGTGTCTGATTAATTCTATTTCTATTTTTATTTTTATAATTATTCCATCTATATTTTATTAAAGGCCTAATAAAAGGAAGATTGGTGGAAGAGAAATTGTCTGATAATGTCTGAAATCTATAAGCTTCTAGCAATAAACCATTAGAAAGACCTTCTTTTTCAAGAAATATATTTTGTGTCAAAACACTTTCTCCATCAGATAATCTGTACCTAGCTAAATATGACTTATCACTTGCTCTTTTGATGTTAGCACCTAATAACCAGTCATTGTCATTTTTATTTGCGTATTCAAAATCAACATGTCCTCTTATTTCTTTTTTGGTAGGTTCATTTTCCCTAACCTTACTGCCTCTGGTAACTGAGGAATTAAATTTCAATTCTCCAGTTTTAAATTTTTTTCTATAATCTTTAGCTAGAATTATTCCCTCTTTTGAAGTTACTTTAGGTTTAAATAAGATGTCAGAACTATCTTCCAATCTTACATAAAGAGGTTGTTCATAAGTATAACCAAACACATTAGAAGAAGAAAATTTTGGCGTCAGTAATCCAGTCTTACTTTTTACAGATGGATCCGGGTGGTAAAAGAAAGGAATATATGCAACAGGAAGACCAAATGCCTCTAAAGTTACTCCTTCATAAACAATAATATTTCTCTTTTTTAAGTGAGATGCTTTTCTTGCTTTTATTTGCCATAATACGTTTTTTCCTTCATTACAATCTTTGCACTTGGTGAATATAGTTTTTTTATAGACAGTTTTATTATTGTCTTCGGTAGACAGGGCTTCTTTAGAAGCTAGCCTGGAACCATCTGATAAAAGCATACCTAAATTTTTTATAATACCATTTTTTAATTCTTCATTGAGAATAGCACTTTCTGCAAAAACAACTTCTCCTGTGTCTGAAAGAATCTGAACATTTCCTCTCGCTATTATTTCTTTTTTTTCGATTTTGTATTCTAGATAGTCTGACTTAAGATAAATTTTTCCTTTCCTTATCTGAACATTTCCTTTTGCATTAATAAAACTATTTTTATCATCTTTATAAATATTTTGAGCAGACAGATAGAAATCATCTTTATCTGCTAATAATAAATTTGGATACAAAAATAATATTAGAAAGAAAAATATTGATAACCTTTTTAACATAAACTAATTTTCATTTGCGTATAATATAATTGAGATTCCTAACATTATAGGTATTAGGGCAGGAATTAAAGAAGAAAAAAATAAAGATATTTTTCCAGATATAGCCAAAGCGCCTATTATTTTAGTAAGATAAAATATTATAAAACCAACAATAGTCCCACTTAGAACTCTAATATTGGAAGATTTTCTGGATAAATCTTGCATATTGAAACTTACTCCTAACAATGCCATACCTGATAAATAAAGTGGAAAGATTATGAGCTTATATAAATACAATCTATGTTTTTTTGTAGAAAAACCCGCTTTATCAAACATTTTGATAAAAGGTAAAAGATTCCAAATAGATACAGTTTCAGGAGAGGAAAAACCCTCTTTTATTTGAGAATTGGTTATGTAAGTAGGAAGTTTCATAAAAGATTGTTTTTTTGTTTCTCCTAACTTGTCTGTTGATGAAAGATCTTTAAGTAACCAATGGTCTTTGATCAATTCAGATGACTCTGCTGTTATTCTTTCTTGTACCTCATAGTTTTCGTTAAATCTAAAAATCAATACATTAAATAAACTCAAACTTCTTGCATCTAACCTTTTAGCATAAATGATATCTGAACCATTTTTGTTTCCCTGCTTTAACCAAAAGCCGCTGTTAGATACAAGTATAGAGGTTAGGGGCTTATTCAATTTCTCGGACTCAATCTTTTGTATTTTTTTTTGTGTTGCAGAAATAATAGGACTAAATGTTATTATAAACATAATACCAATTAAAATAGTTACAAGGCAAAGAGGTAGACATACTTGTAATAAGGAAATTCCTGTTGTCCGCATTACTTGTAATTCCTTATATCCTTTAATTTTAATGGTCCACAAAAGACCAGCAAAAAGAATTGCAAATGGCATGATTTCGAGTAACATTTTTGGCAAATTTAAGAAACATAATTGTATTAAAAGACCTACATGTAAACTATTATTAGATGATAATTTTTTGCTGTATTCGACCATATCCCCTATAAAAATTATAGAAGCAAAGGTGGCTAAAGTAATTGAGATACTAAATAAGAAGCTTCTTGCAATATATTTTGAAATTACAGTATTAACCATTTTTTTTTGTTTTTAAAAAGTTTAGAATATTTTCATCATATTTCATTAAGTAGAGAGGTATTAGAGAGAAAATAACTAAAGAAAAGTACAATAAAAAAAAACTAGCATTATTCAATATATTACTATTTATGAGAGAAATATAAAGTGATTGAGTTATTAATGCTAAGGATGAAATAATTACTATTCTTCCAGAAGATATCTTCTTCCTTGTTTTTCCAAATAAAATAGAAAATGCACCTAAAGAACACATAAAAATAACAAGAAGAGGAGAGCTTAACCGTCTATGTCCTTCAGCAAAAAATTCATTTTTAATTCTTTCATTCAATTCTTTTTTGGGAAAAAAAAGTTCTTCTAGACTTCTTTCCTCAACCTGCCTAAATCTTTTAGTACGATTTTCCTTAGTTAATTGTATTTGAAACTCATATTTATCAAAATTTAGGATTGAAGTTTGTTGGCTATCAGGATAAAAAATATATCTTGATCCACTAAAAACTTTAATGCTTGGAACTTCTTCGATGTTAGAAATAATGCCTTGTTTGGCTAAAATTGTATTTTCTACTTTTTTGTCTCTAGTATCATGTATTAGAATATTGCTTAGTGTGCCGTTAGAAGACATCTTATCAATATAGACAGTGATGTTTGTGAAAGGAGAGTGAAATTCACCTTCCTGTAATGAAGAAATAACAAAATTATTTCTTAAATTAGACTGAAAGGATTTAAATTTTTTATAGTTTTCTGGACTAATTTTGGTTTCTATTATTAAAATTACAAGTGCTACAAGTGTTCCAAATAAAATAGAAGGTATCATAAGTTTAACTTTAGAGAGACCTACTGATTCCATAATAATTATTTCTGAATCAGTTTTGAGTTTGTGATATGAATAGGATATTGAGACGAAGGAAATCAAAGGAAGCAAGAAAGCCAGTATTTTAGGAGCTATTAAACCTACAAACCAAAAATATGCTGATATTGATAAACCTTTGTTGATAATTAAATCAATATATTGTAATGATCTTGATAACCAAACTAAACCGGTTAAAACAAAGGAAATTAAAAAAAATGGTTTAAAAAAAGTTAAAAATATATATTTGTAAAATGTTAGGTTATTTTTGAACATATTTTTTACTTGTTAAGTATTAAATATTAACATAAAAATTAAAAGTTATTTATATCAATATTAGGAGTATCTATGTTATTCAATTTTCAGACAAACATAAAAAAAGAACAAGGAGTGTTAGTTTTTTTGTGTTTAAAATCAATGCCTCTTGACGATTATTTGTTAAATATTAATAAAAAATATAAAAATTATATAAACAAGGCAATAAAGTTAAGTAACTTAGAATACAATAGCAGCAGTTGCGTTGATCTAATATTACCTCAAGGATCAAAGGCTGATCGTATTATTCTTGTAGGTTTAAAAGAAGATGATTTGGATTCATCTTATAATATTTCAAAAATAGGAAGTTACATTACTTCAATATTGAATAGCAGAAAAATTTCAGAAGCTAACTTAATAATCAGTAAGAAAACTTTTAAAAATGGGTCTCAAGCCAATCTTCTTTACGGGATTACTTTAAACACTTACAGGTTTAATAAATATTTTTCTGAGAGTAAAAGATATAGAAATAACTATCTTAAAAAAATTAATATGATTTCTGATGACCTGGCTTCAGTAAGAAAGGTCTGGTCTAGGCTGAAAGCAGTTCAGCAAGGAGTTTTCCTTACAAGGGATTTAGTAAGTGAGCCATCTAATAATCTAACACCACTATTGCTGGCAAAAGAAGCATTAAAATTAAAAAAAATAGGTTTAAAAGTAAATGTATTAGATGAAAAAGAATTAAAAAAACTAAGGATGGGTGCACTATTAGGGGTAGCTCAAGGAAGTTCCAATAAGCCTTTTGTTGTTACCCTAGAATGGAAAGGAAATAAAAGTAGTAACTTCGAGTACTCCTTTATTGGAAAAGGAGTGACTTTTGATACAGGAGGCATCTCTATAAAGCCATCGGGTGGAATGGAAGAAATGAAATATGATATGGGTGGTTCAGCTGTAGTTTTAGGTCTTATGAAAGCACTTGCACTTGGTAAGTCTAAAGTAAATGTATCTGCTGCAATAGGATTAGTTGAAAACATGCCCTCAGGAACGGCCCAAAGACCTGGTGACGTAGTCACATCTATGTCGGGGAAAACTATTGAGGTAATAAATACAGACGCCGAAGGTAGATTAGTTTTAGCAGATGTGGTTTGGTATGCACAAAAAAAATTCAAGCCGAAAAAACTTATAGATCTTGCAACTTTGACTGGAGCAATCATAGTAAGTATAGGTCAAGAAAAAGCAGGAATGTTTTCAAATGATGAAAAGTTAGCGTCTGAATTAGAGCAGTGTGGTAAGCAAATAGGAGAACCAGTCTGGAATATGCCTATAGACGAAAGTTATGAAAGAGACATAAAGTCTGATATAGCAGACATGAAGAACGTAGGTTCAGGAAGAGGAGCTGGCTCTACAGCTGGAGCAATTTTTGTAAAAAGATTTATAAAAGATGTCTCATGGATACATTTGGATATTGCAGGAGTAACTTGGGCAAAACAAGATAAACCCATGATACCAAAGGGAGGAACTGGATATGGGGTTAGATTGTTAGAAAAATTTGTTAACAAATAGCAGAGAGAGTGAAATAAATGGGTTTAGAGCATACATTATCTATAATAAAACCAGATGCAGTTGAAGCAAAAAAATCCGGGCATATCATAGGATTATTGGAAGAAAACGGTTTTGAAATAATAGCAAAGAAGAAAATTACTTTAAAAAGAGAAGAGGCAGAAAAGTTTTACTCCATTCATAAAGATAGACCATTCTTTAATGAATTAGTTAATTTCATGACATCAGGTCCAGTAGTAGTGCAAGTATTAGAAAAAGAAAATGCAGTATCTGATTATAGAAAAATAATGGGAGATACGAATCCTGAAATGGCAGATAAAAACACTATTAGAAATTTATATGGAAAAAATATTCAATGTAATGCAGTACATGGTTCGGATAGTATTACTAATGCAAAGAAAGAAGTTTCTTTTTTCTTTAGTGAAATAGAACTCTTTAGTTAAAAGAAAAAGACTTTTCTGACTTAATACTTCCTATAATATTTATAGGCTGCTTTATTTCTTCACAAAAAGAAAGAAGATTATTTTTTTCCTTTTTTTCTGCTACTAAAACCATCCCTATTCCGCAATTAAATGTTCTCAGCATTTCCTTTTGCCCAACCTTGC
>MDTD01030509.1_pt1 | contig 23202 bp, 15 predicted proteins | sample 811221 | NCBI WGS metagenome assembly MDTD01 (sample SAMN05326646, study PRJNA326480) | marine metagenome | isolation source: seawater | place: Pacific Ocean: South West | collected 2011 | reverse complement strand
TTTCTCGTCTTCCTCTTCTCTTTTTCCCACACCATCCACGCCTCCTCGCCTCTCCTCGCGCGTTCATTTCATTCATTCATTCATTCATTCACACGCATCCTCTGGATAAGCGCCCTCCCGGCGTATCTTGCCGAGTCGCGATCGGACGCGTCATCATCGTCTCGTTCCCTCGTCCCCCGCGACGTCGTGTACCGCGATCGAGACGCGCGAGCGAACGCATCGATGTACGCACGATTTCCTCCGAGCGCGGCGAGCGCCTCGAGCGCCTTGGCGCTGTCCACGACGGCGTCGCTCACGCCCGCCGGACGCAGTTGCACGTCGGGTCGCGCGGGCGCATCCGTCCCGCGGTCGGCGGCGGTGTTCTCGCTGTCGACGACGGCGCGAGCGACGGTGAAGCGTCGCGCGCGGTGCGATTGAGCGACGGTTTTATTCGTCGGCCGATGCGCCGCGCGGACGCACGGCGCGGCGGTCGCGGCGCGCGTCGTCGTCGCGGACATGGCGCTCGTAGAGTCTCGAGCTCGGTGCGGGTGGCGTGCTTCCCCTGGGCGGATCGCGTCGTGGAACGACGCGTGTGCTCGTCGCGTGGGTTTCCCGACGAGTGGAGTCGACGGTGAAAACGCGTGTCGCGCTGTGTCGCGTCGACGGGGACGTGCGCGCGCCGCGAGTGCTCGCGAGTCGACGCAGAGTGCCGCGCGCGAGCGCGCGCGAGCGCGAGAGGACGCCCTGGTGCGGTATCCGACACGGTTAGCGTGATCTATTTTTAGATATGTACATTGTGTGTTCATTATAGTTGATTTGTCCGATGTTGATATTTATGAACGCCCGATATCTTAAAAATAGTCTGAAAGCATCGCCTGATGGTCTTTAAAAGTGTACAAGGCGTAAGATCTCGCGTCAGGCGAGATGGCGAGATCGCGTATCTTATCGGCGTGATCGTGTCGAAAAAAGGCGAAAGCGATCGAGGGACGAGGAGGGTGAGTGTGACTTGCAGGGTGTGAAGCGACGCTTCGATGCGATTCAGCGCGTGTGATTGGATTAAAACGGTGGCATGTTGGAGGTGGCGTCGCTCACGTCCACGGGACCCGGAAGGAGGATCAAAAAAGCGACGGCGATCATGGCGAACGCGAGCGTCGCGCGCGCGTCGTCGACTTGCGTGACGTCGTCCTTGGGTGAGAATTCGGGCGTCCGTTGCGTCAATACGATGTAAATGGCCCACGGTAAGGCGAGTGAGCTGGCGATAATGCCGAAACTGAGGCTGATGTACGTGCCGAGGGAGGTGGCGCCGAGGACGCGACGGCCGAACGCGGTTTGCGCCATGCGGCCTCCGTCGATGGAGCCGACCGGGAGCAAGTTGAGCGCTTGCGTCGTCAGCGCGCACCATCCAGCGATGAAATACGGGTGTACGAGCACGCCCTTTGTGCTTGCGTCCAAGAAGAGCTGCGAAATGCCGCCGAGCAAGAGGCTGGTGTTAAACAACGAGTCGGGGATGGGGATCAAATCCGGATTATCCCCACCGACGGAGAGCGTCAAACCATACACGAACAGGTTCAACCCCACCATACTTCCAGCGAGTGGGCCCGCGGCGGCAACGTCGAACAAATCGGCGCGCGTCTCAGGTGTGCTCTTGATCTGCGTCAGCGTGCCGAACGTCCCGAGCTGCGAGTTCGGAATCAAGAATGGAACGCCAATTTTAATCTTGCGCATAAACGCGGCGATTTGATGACCGATCTCGTGTCCCACGCTCGCCGCCATGACACCAATCGTAATCGGAAGCGCGGCTTCGACGTACGTGACGGAGTCAAAATCTTCCAAACCCGGCGGTAACACGCCTTCGGGCAAATCGACGTCGCCGGCTTGTTGCAACCACGACATGGTTTCCGGCGGAAGCTTGGAGATTTCCGCCACCAAGCCCAGCTGAACGGCGGAACCCACCGTGAGAGCCATGAGCGCGAGCGCGAGAAGGTACTGCCAGCCCGAGGTGTCCGGACTCGGACCCGCGCGATCGCTTGGCACGATGAGGAAACTCACGCGTGGTCCGTACTTGGAGTCGATCGCCGCGTCTCCGCTCGGACCTTCCTCTGAGAGCGGTTCTTCTAGCATGAACGCGGTGTACTCGTCCTTGAACATGCGCTTGAGTTCCGCCTGTAACGTTTCCCAAACTACCGCGCGCTCTGTTCGCAAATTACCCTTGAACAAGACTCCCGCCCCGTTCATCTCGGCGCCCAAATTTTCCACCGAAGTGACATAAAATGTTTGCATACCGAATATTTCCTTCTTGATTCGCTCCACATTTTCAGGCGAGATCACCTCTTCCTCGGGCTCCTCTAACATAGTAACCAATTTATTGAACGACGCTTGAAGCTCCGGGTCGTCGCTCACGCTTTTCCCCAACGCCTTGTTTTGGCTCGCCTTGTCGCCCAATTCCTTCAACATCTTCTCCAACTCGGCGCTTTTATCCTGTCCCATACCCCGCCGCTCCGCCTCCGCCGCCTTCAACGCCTCGAGCGCCTGCGGACTGATGGACATCCCTTCATCGCTCGCCGGCGCGTCCGAGGACGCGTCGCCCTCGTCCGTCGACGGCGGTCGCAGCGCCGCGCGAAACGCCTCCTCTTCTGCCGCCTTCTTCGCTGCCTCCGCCTCCGTGTCGATCCCCAACAGCGCGTCCAGATCGCTCAACGTCGTCTTCATGTCCACCTTGGGCAACGACGACGACGATGACGCGGTCGCGCTCGTCGCCTGCGCCGGAGCGCTCGTCGCGTCGACGACCTCTTCGGGTTTCTCCTCTGCGCCCTCTTCACCCTCTCTCTCCTCGTCCGCACCGTCGTCCTCGTCGCGGCTGAGCAGGCGTTTCAGAAACCGCGCGACTTGCGCGTCGCCGCGCCTCGATCGTCCGCGCCTCGATCCGACGCGCGTCGTCGACGCGAACGACGCCGGCGCGCGCGGCGCGACGGATCGCTGACAGCGTCCCTCATCCTCCCCTCGCGGCGTCGCTCGCGGCGTCGTCGTCGCGCCGCGCGCGCGGGAGACGCGCGAGAACGGCCGCGTCGTCCGCGGCGCGCGCGCCGCCGCCGGGGTCGGCCTCGTCGAGCGCGCGACCGTCGGTCGCATGGTCGTCTCGGTGCCCACGACGAAATCTGAAGTCATTGACACGCGCGCGCGTCATGGACGTCGCGCGATGGACGCGCGCGGCGCCGACGGTGAGGACGACGCGCGCGGCGTCGGCCTCGTCCTCGGCGTCGGCCTCGGCGGTGCCGCGCCGCGCGCGTCGCGACCGACGCGGCGCGGTCGTCGCGCGCGCGGGATCGAACGAGCGCGGTGATGGGGACTCGAAACCTCGGTTCGCGAGCGAGGAGGAGCGTCGGCGGGCGATCGAGCGGTTGTCGCCGCCGTCGTCGTCGTCGTCGTCGTCGTCGTCGTCGTCGTCGTCGTCGTCGTCGTCGTCGTCGTCGTCGCGCGGGTCGGCGACGTCGAACGCGAGACGGTTTGGGAGCACGAACGCGTTTGGGAGGGCGGACGCGGCGTCTAGGGATGAAAGAGCGGACGCCGCGAGGCGCGCGTCTAAGGAAAAGAGAACCAGAAGAAAGGAGACGGAGGCGCGTGCGATGATGCGCGCGATGCGAGCGGCGATCGAGCGAGAACCAGAGATTGAGGGGATGAAGGATTTCGTCACGGCGAGCACCGCCGCGCAGGCGAAGACGGCGAGCGCCATGTTCGAGCGTTTGACGCGAGAAGAGGGATACGGCGTCGTCGAGAGTTTATTCGCGGTCATGTCGTGGATGGGCGACGCCATCGACGACGCGGCGGACGCGGCGGACGCGGAGATTCAACAGAGACTTCGAGAGCGAGCGCAGTCGCGAGACGCGTCCGAGGGCGCGTCTTTCGACGATCCAAACGCCTCGTCGCGCGAACCGAGCGCGAGACAGGGACGAGACGACGAACCCGATGGTGTGTTCAGCGCGTTATCCTCCGCCTTGCGCGAGTGGTTCGCGATCGATATCAGAGAGATGGACGACGGGCGCAAAGAAGTCGTCGTCAACGCGAGTGCCGAGTTCCTCGCCGTCTTCGTCATCCTCCTCGTCGTATCCTCGCACTTCGGCGGCGAGCTCGTGAGAAATGCATTGAGCCCCGATCCGCTCCTGCGTTAAATCGCGCGCGCGCGCGTACAGCCGACCAACGCGGTAGTATCGTCGACGTCGACGTGTAACACAAAGCCTCTTCATTCTTTCACACGAAACTTCCGTCACCCTCAGAACGCACCGCGCGCACGCTCACGCGCGCTCGCGCGTCGTCTCTCTCGAATCATGTCGAGATCTGGGTCACCGCACTCGAGTTCGAGGAGTCCGAGGTCGAGCGACGCGTCCAAGGCGACGGAGATGGGGAAGATTTTACCGCCGAGCGTGCGAGACACGGGACACTTCATCCTCGTCGCGGGAGCCACGATCGTGTCTCTCATCGCGTACGGTGTGCTCCAGGAACGCGTGATGACGATACCGTACGAACGGCGCGCGTGGACGACCGATGGGGTCCCGACGGGCGAGACGGGATTCGCCGCGTGGAGGGGGGTGTTGAGGGACGTGTTCGCGGCGAGCAACCAGGCGCTGACGAACGAGGCGCGCGAAGGGAGAGAAAAGCAAGATCTTTTCTCGAGCAGCATGTTTTTAGTCTTCGTGAATCGATGGATGGCGCTCATCGTCTCCGGTTTGCTCGCGACGGCGACGGGTTGGGGCGACGAGACGCCGGCGGGAGGATCGAAAGATTATGCGGCGGTGTCGTTTAGCAATCTCGTCGCCACGGTGTGTCAGTACGAGGTGCTGAAATATTTAACGTTTAGCGTGAGCACGCTGGCGAAGACGATGAAGGTGGTGCCGGTGATGATTTGGGTTCAAATTTTAGGTCAGAAGAAGTTTTCCAAACGTGAATACGTGGAAGCATTTTTGGTGACGTTCGGTTGTTTCGTCTTCGTATCGAATCGAGGTTGGCGAAGCACGGTGCAGAAACGATACGAAGGACAGTACGAAAACACGAGCATGGAGTGGGTGACCAACGTAGGTTTCATCATCTTGGCTGTGTACTTTGTCTTCGACGGTTTCACCTCGACGTATCAACAAAAAATGTACCGTCGAGACGGCGTCACCGTGACCGCGCAAGTCTTCTTCACCTCCTTCTTCACCACCGTATTCGCCTTCGCGTGGCTTCTCGTCACCGGACAACTCGCACCGTCCATACGATTCGTGATGGAGCACAGAGGCGTCGGATTGGACATTTTACTCCTCAACGTCGCCTCCACCGTGGCGCAATTCAGCATCGCGTACACCATCAAGAGTTACTCAGCCGTCATCTTAGCCTCCGTGATGACCTTCCGCCAATTCATCAGCGTTCTGATCAGCTGTTACATCTTCAGCTCTCCGCTCAACGCCGTGCAGTGGTTCGGGATCCTCTTGATCCTCGCCCCCGCGGCGTTGAAACACGTCTCCTTCGCCGGCGAGCGCGAACCCGCGTCCGGCTCGAAACCGCTCTTATCCGAGAAAAACATTCCTTTGTAACGCTAGCCGTAGACACGTCACACCGTGCGCGCCGATGCGCGTTTTCACGCCTTTTCGTGCCGCATTCACGCTTCACACCGCGCTCTCGTCGCGCCCGCGCGCCCGCGGCGCGTTTCAAACGCGTCGACGCAGCTGTCCGTCCGTGGCACCGCTCGTTCGAAATCGACCCGCACTCCGCGCCTCGCGCGCGTCGCTCGCGGTCATGTCGAGCGACCCGTGGACGAGGGCGCGACGCGCGTACGATCCGTTCGACGCGCGCGCGGTGGACGTCGTCGATGACGTCGTCGTCGCGCTCGAGGCGCTGCGAGAATCGTCGTGTGAAGATTTGCTCGAGCGTGCGTTTTTGCGTTCGTTCGAACGCGCGCTGGACGCGGACGCGCTGCCGAGATGGCGAGACGGGTGCGCGGTACCCGTGAGCGTGGATTCGCTGGAGGACGACGGGGAGGAGGCGGAGACGGCGGAGGCGCGAGAGAGGGTGGACGCGTGGACGAGAACGTCGGCGGCGCCGGCGACGCTCGCGTTCGCGGAGTGGGTGTCGATGGCGCGAGTGAAAGCGCGAAATTTCTGTATGCGCGTGCGAGGAACGGAGGATGTAGAGGATGCGCGCGTGCGCGCGTTCGATCGGGAGTTTCAGGAGGTTGTGGGTGCGATGTGTAACGCGCGGGGTCCGTCGCGGCTTTCGGCGATTTTGAGCGCGTGGTATCGAGCGAGAGCGAGAGAGTTTGATCGAGCGGTGCGAAAGCGGTGGGGGGAGACGAGCGACGACGAAGAAAACGATGCGATGGAGACGAGCGTGTTGGAGAGACAAACGTCGATCGGGGCGGACATCGCCGGGTGCGTGGAGGTGATGGGACTCGAGTGGAGCGCGGAGACGCGCGGAATGCTCTTCGCATGTCAAGGGTGTCACAAATCGCTGGGACGAGTGGCAGAAAACGCCGCCGCGAGAGCTGTGGGCGAGTGTGTGAAACAGCACGTCGTCAGGAGGTGTCATGGCGTGTTCGATTCACCCAAACTTCGGCCGACGCTGCGATGGGTGCGCGCGGTGCCGCTCGAATACTTCAAGACGGCGCTCGCGCTAAAGAGAGGTGATGGCGCGGCGATCGAATCGTGGCGCGGACGTTTGGAATATGCCGTGCACGAACATCTCGGAGCGCTGCGCATTCACGAGTTGTTCGACGTCATCGTGGAGTATCCCGATTCCATGCCCGCGATTACGGATTTGCGCACGTGTTTGCAGAACACGACGCTCCATGCAGAACTGGTCGATTCGTTCGTCGACGCGACGCGATCGAGATTACTCCACGCCGGCGCGTCGACTGTCGACATCGTTCAGCAATACATCGGGACGATCAAGACTTTACTCGAACTCGATCCTTCGGGCGTCGTGTTGGAGCTCGTCAGCCCGCCGGTGAAGGAATATTTGCGCGAGCGCAAGGACACCATTCGCTGCGTCGTGACGATGATGACGGATGACGGCGGCGACGGCGACGGCGACGGGGAGGGGGCTTTATACGTAGAATTAGGACGTCTGGCGAGTGGTGAAATCACGGAGAACGGGGAATCGAGCGTGCCCGCCCCGAATCCCAACGCCGGTGCGGGCGCGATGGACAACTTGGACAGAATGGATAGCATCACCGCTGAGATGGTCGCCATCGCGTCGGAGATGAACGTCGACGACGTGCACGAGGATGAGCCGACGGTGCAACAACAAATCATGTCCGGTTGGGACGCGTGGGAACCCGAACCGGTGGAGACGGAGGCTGCCGCGAGTCGCGGTAGACGCAGGAAAACCGGCGACATCATCGGTCTTCTCGTCGGCATTTACGGCTCCAAGGAACTCTTCATCAACGAGTATCGCACGATGCTCGCCGAGAAACTTCTCGGCAAGGCGAATTACGACACGGATCGAGAGATGCACGCGCTTGAGCTCCTCAAACTCCGTTTCGGCGAGGTGAGTCTGCACAACTGCGAGGTGATGTTGAAGGATTTCGCCGACAGTAAGCGCGCAAACGCGAACATCAAGACACGACCGGTGGGAGGCACGCCGACGTCGAAGGATAAACGCACGAGCGACATTTTAGCGCAAACACCCGTGGAGGCGACGATCGTATCCGCGCTCTTCTGGCCGACGTTCTCGAACGATGTGACCGACTTCAAACTTCCTCCGGAGATTCAAGAGCACATGGACGCGTACGCGAGACGGTACCACCAAATCAAAGCTCCGCGAAAAATGGAATGGAAGCCAGCGCTCGGTACGGTGGTCATGGACGTAACGCACAACGACCGCACGTTCGAAGTGAGCGTCAATCCGGTGCAGGCGTCCATTTTGCACTACTTTCAGCGATCGAAAACCTGGCGCGCGAAAGACTTAGCCGAAGCACTCGGCGTGAGCGTCGACGCGTTGCGCAAGCGAATCGTCGTTTGGATGAATCACGGCGTTTTAGTCGAACGCAAGGAGGGACACGAGATGGTATACGCGCTCAGTGAAGCGTCGGGTGAAGTCGATGACATGGGCGGCGTGCACGACGAAGACGAACCGGCCAGCGGCGTGGCGAGCGCCGAGGAGACGGCGGCGGCGGGCATGATGGTGTACGAGCAGTACGTCATGGGTATGCTCACAAACTTCCCGAGTCTTCCCCTCGATCGCATTCACAACATGCTCAAAATGTTCGTCGTCGAACCCGTGTACGATAAGTCTGTCGACGAGCTCGAGGCTTTCTTAGTGGGTCTCGTGTCGCAAGGCAAACTCGCGATGGACGGGACGTCGTTCGCGAAAAAGTAAAAATCTTTGATCTACGTAGTCGCGCTCGGTATAGCACCGAGCGAATTTAGCGTGCAAAAGTGACATATAGATTACAACGCATTATCGTCGCGGCGCGGCGGGGACCTTCAATTGCTTGTTATCGAAACGTGCGCAGAGCTCACTTTCTTTGTTTTCGATTACTTGTCGTCGAGCCCGGGGAAACCCTTCATCTCCTTGACTTGCTTCAATTGCTCCTCGGATAAGTTTTCCTTAATTTGTCGACCGATGCTCGTTTGCTCGAGCGCCAAATCCAAGCTCCACGCGCTCGGAGACGGCTTCTCGTTCGCGCTCGCCGGAAGGCGTTGCAACATGACCTCGTACAACATCTTTCCGTCCATGATGATCGGGAAAAAGTGCGGTTGACCGTCGCTCTTGGTCTGCGTCTCCTTGAAATAGACTAAACACGGGAATCCAGGCCACCAGAACTCCCAGTTCGTGATGCTGTCGTACTTCCAACTGTTCGCGCCGCCGCCTTGCAACTTGTTATCGCCGCTCGACTCGACATCCGCGCCGACCGCCGTCGAATCGTCCGCGCCCGGTTCGATGAACACGACCTCGAGCGCGTCGCGAGTGAAACGAAACCTCACTCTCGACGCTTGGAACGCGAGGAACCCACCGAGAACGCCGTGCACGAGAGACTGCGTCCAGAGATGAAACAACGGTCCCGTCGCCAACGCGACGCCCAACAGCGCGCCGCCGACGCGGTAATCACCCGGCACGACCACGACGTCGTCGTCCAACGACGACGCGCGAACCGCGACCATCGCCCCGCGCGTCGCGCGAGACGCCACATCGCGCGTCGCCGCCGCCTTCCCCGTCGTCGTCGCCGCCGCCTTCCCCGTCGTCGTCGTCGTCGCCCGCGCGCGAATCATCATCGGTCGCGTCGGTCGCGTCCCCTTCACCGGCGGCGTCCTCGCCCGCGCGCGCGTCGGCATCCCCATCGTCGGCATCATCATCGTCATCGCCATCGTCGTCGTCGTCGCCTCTCGTCGTCTCGCGCGCGACGACGTGTGCGGTCGACGACCGATTCGATTCGATTCGATTCGATTCGATTCGATTCGATTCGACGCGTCTCGACGGAGGATACTTTGGAAGGTCATGACTCGTCACGTGTCCCTCGATCGGTGTCCCCATTCCGAGCCTCCACCTCGATGGATGCCGACGCGCCGCGCGCGCCTCCGTGTAAACACTTCGTGCGAGGTGGATTCTGTCGGTACGGTGACGCGTGTCGGTTCTCGCACGACGCATGCGCGACGTCGGACGCGCCGAGGTCGAGGGCGCGCGCGAGGAGGCGACGACGCGCGTCGCACGAAAAAGTGCGCGCGTTCACCGACTGGTTGCGCGAGACGTTTGATTTGCGCGACGCGCGCGTCGTGGACGTCGCGGGGGGGAAAGGGACGCTCGCGTACGATGTGTTGCAGCGCACGGAGGCGGCGGAGGTGTGCGTGATCGATCCGAGACGGATGCGAAGGGGACGGTTGCGACGGCGGTGGCGGGACAGACTGGACAGAGCGCGGCGCGACGCCGACGCCGGCGAGGGCGAGGGCGAGGGCGCGCGCGGGAGGGAGGTTCGAGAACCGAAACACGTGCGGGTGTATTTCACGCGCGCGGTGTGGGAAGGGGACGAGGCGAGCGTGCGAGCGTCGTACGAGTTGGCGAGGAAGAGTCGGTGGTGCGTGAAAGGATTGGTGGCGGACGGCGGCGGGACGTACGAGGTCGGCGCGAACGACGCCTCGCGCGTCAAGGTCACGAACGAGGGTGTCTTCGCGCCGATACGCGATCGGAACTACCAGCGGTCGAACGAGGACGACGATGAGGACGACGATAAACACGGCGATACAGACGACGACGACGACGACGAAGAGCCCGATGTATCGGCGGAGGAGACGCGCGCCGCCCTCCTCGACGTCCTCGAACGATGCACGCACGTCATCGCCATGCACCCAGACCAAGCCACCGACGCCGTCATCGAATTCGCCATCGAACGCCGTCTTCCGTTCGCCATCGTCCCCTGTTGCGTCTACTCGAAAGACTTCCCTCACCGCCGTCTCCGCTCGGGCGCGCGCGTCTCCACGCACCGAGACCTCGTCGACCATCTCATCGAGCGCGCGTTCGCCGTCGACGTCCACGCGCGCGAGCTTCCATTCCCGGGTAAAAACATCGTCGTGTACGGCACCGGCGCGCGTCGCGACGCGTGCGCGCCGTGTCTCGACCCCCCCGTGTAGTCGCCGGCGCGCGCGCGGTGTCATGCACAATCGACGAGTCACGACCCATCACACCCGAGCCATCGACCCGACTCGACGCTCGCGACGACAGACGACGACGACGACGCTCGCGACGACGGACGACGACATGTCTCGAGGCGCGGCGCTCGCGCGCGCGGCGCTCGCGCCGATGGATACCAACGCGCGTCGCGATGCGACCGACGCGCGCGCGACGACGACGACGACGAATGGGAACGGGAACGGGCACGGGCACGGGCGCGCGACCGATTTGAAATGTCGCGCGCGCGCGCGCGCCGACGCCGAGACCGAGGACGACGCGAGACGACGCCGACGGCGGACGTCGCGCGAAAGTGTGCGAGAACCGCCCGTGGAGACGCGCGAACGCGCGTCGACGTCGTCGGCGACGACGAACGTGGAGACGATGAAGACGTGGCCGAGGAGGTTTCAAAGGGTGTACGCGGCGTGCGAGGCGACGCTCGAGGTGGCGAGGTTCATGCGGGCGAGGAAACAGCGCGCGACGGCGGATGCGATGTGTGCGAACGTGGAGAGGTCGACGGGGAGGCGGTGCACGCTGGAGACGCTGCGCGCGGTGGCGGCGTGCGCGCCGAGGGGAGCGGTGACGTTTCGCGCGCGGACGAGTCGCGCGGACGATTTGAAAAACGTGCGCGTGGACGTGGCGTTTGAGGACGTGGAGGGGGTGGATGCGCGCGCGGTGGTGAGTGCGAGCGCGATGCGGAGTGGGGATAAGTTGGGGGTGGTGGCGATGCGAGAGATGTTGCGTGGGATTCGAGAGAAATTGACCGAGACGCTGATGAGAGCGCACGACGGAGACGCGTACTCGCCCGGGTCGGCGCCGCCGGAGAGTTGGCGCGAGGGATTCGATCCAGAGCGCGTGTCTCCGCCGGAACCGGTCGAGATTGAATTTTTAGAAGAAGTCGTGCGAGCGGAGCCGAGATTGGCGACGTCGGTGAGCGCGCCGCTGTTGGGCGCGCCGGACGACGGGAGAGGCGGTCTGAGCGAAGGCGAGCTCGCGCGCGTCATGTCTGATTTAGGTCCCGAAGGCAACGGTCTCTCCGCGCGCGCCGTGCAGACCGTGCTCGAACGCCAAGTCGAAGTCGAGGCGTACAACGACCCAGCCGCGGTGGCCGATCGCGAGCGTCGCAGACTGTACGGCGGTCTTCCGCGTCTCTTCGACGCCATTCGCTCCTCCTTCGCGTCGAGCAAGCGCCGCGTGATGGAACTCGACGCCCTTCTCGACGAGCTCACGCGCACGAACGCCCGCGCCTCCGTCTCCGCCCACGAACTCACCGACGGCGTGCGCATCCTCGCCAGAACCTGTCCGGAATGGTGCACCATCGCGCACGCGCAACACGGCGACGAGGAGCTCTTTCGCGTCGTCTCTCGCGACCCGGCGACGGCGCGCGCGGCGAGACATCGACTCACCAAGCTCTGTCGCGACGCCGCGACGCACTAAACCTTTTTTATCACACACACATCATCATCATCGTCATCATCACGCCCATCGTCCTCGCGCGTCGAGTCGTCCCGTCGCCCGCGCGTCTCGCGCGTCCCGCGCGTCGTCGTCCCCTTAGGGTACACAGCCGCCCACCCGCGCGCGCGCCCTGACGTCATTCCCACGCCTCTCGCGTCGCGAGAGCGCCCGGCGTCGCGCGCGCGAACGAGCGTCGCGTCACGCCGCGCGGAAATCACCCCCCGAGAGGACCGCGCGCGACGTAGAGACGACGAGACATGGATCCTCTGCGTTTGATTCGAGATCACACGATCGATGGTCGCATCGCGAGGTGCGTGGGATACGGCGCGGAAAGACGCGTTCGACGCGCGCGCGAGTGGAGAAGAGCGCGAAGAGACTGACGGATCATGACGCGAACGATGGGACGCGAACCCGCGCGCAGTTCGACGCACGACGCCACGCACGTGCACCTCAAAGACGAGGACGCGGCGCTGCGACGATCGACGGAGACGAATTATAAATCAAAGGTTGGAAATAAATTGCTGAAAGTGGAGCAGATATGGTATTTCATCAAGTTTCACGTCGCGAATCCGGACGTGCAACACACCAAGTACATGAAGGCGGCGATCGCGGATGGTTTCGCGACGCTGTCGATGCTCGATAGAAGCGATTTGATCGCGTATTTGACGGGGAAGAGCGCGACGAGCGATCGAATCGATGTCACCGTGCCGGTGGTGATGGACGAAGAGGGGGTAGGTGGGGCGGATAAGCGAGCTCGAGAGGAGGAGGGGGATGTCGGCGCGAGAGAGCGCGTGCTGAGAGATAGAAATTCAATGTTGCGAGCGCCCAACGACATGTCGGGCGTGCTGAACTTCTTCATAGCGCCGGAAGAGGAGAAGGAACGCATCGAGGAAGAGAAACAAAAGGCGGCAGAATTAGCAAAGGGTATCAAAAACCAGAGGTACCGCGACGTGAAGGAGCAGGTGTTTTGGAGAGAACACGTCGGGAGCGACTTTGACATGATGAATTTGGACACCAACGCGTCCTTCTTGACGGGTCCGAAACCGAGCGCGAACGACGCGCGAGAGGACGCGATGATGAACGACGCGCGCGTCCCCGAGCCTCCCGCCCGGCCGCCGCCGCCGAGCGGTCCGTCGACGTCGACGAGACGAAGCTCGGCGGCGGCACCCGCCAAGGCGCCTCGCAAGACGTCTGGGAAACCCGGCGGCGTCCCCATCATCATCGTTCCCGCCGGTTTCAACCAAAAAGTCGTTCTCAACATGTTCAACGCCAAGGAATTCTTACAGAATGGCAAATTCGAGCAGTGGGACGTCGTTCGCAAGGCGGGTGCGAAGAAATCGAGCGCCGTGTACATTTCGCGCACGTACAAGCGTGACGGCCAAAAAATCAAATACGAAGTCACCGAAAAGGCTCCTCACAAGCGTTCCGAAGACTGGGCTCGCGTCGCCGCCGTCTTCGTCCTCGGCGCCAAGTGGCAATTCAAAGACTGGCCCTTCCGCGGCGTCGAGGACGGCGATCTCGTGGAAACATTCACCAAAATTAAAGGTTTCCACGCCCGCTTCGACGGCGATCCCGAAAACGACGTCGTCAAATCCTGGAACGTCAAGGAGATCGTCATCAGTCGCACTCGCCGCCACGGCGATCGCGCCTCGTTCGAGCTCTTCTGGGACGAGCTCGACAAGCACCTCGCCCTCCGTTCGAGCGCTCTCAGGTACTAGCCTTGTCACGGCGCGCGTCGTCATTCGTCGTCGTCATTCGTCCCGCCAGTCTCACCCCATGTCACACCCGGACCATTTCGTCCCCTTCGCGACGTCATCGCGTCCGTCTCGATCGCGCGCGCGCGCGTCGTCGTCACACCGCGTCCGCTCGCGCGCGCGCACCCGACGCGCGTGGAATAATTCGTCGCGTCGATTTATTTCGTCGAGACCGCGCGGTGGACGTCGCGCGAGTCGACGCGGCCGCCCATCGCGTCATCGCGCGCGCGAGCGGCGGCCGGGGCACGCGCGCGGTCGAGGTCCATCGCGAGGGACGATCGCGCGTGCGCGTGACGCGTGCGTGACGTTCACTGGGCGAGTGAGCGGTGGGAACACGAGACGGGAGGGGTATCCGTCGGTAGATTGACGTCGCGGCCGCGAAAGGGTCGTCCGGAGGCGTCGCGTGGGGGGAGACGTCGACGCGATCGGTGGGAAAAGCGTTCAGACGCCGACGCCGACGCGCGCGAGAGGGCGAGCCATGGCGACGAAACCGGGCGTGTGGTACGATTTTCCGTGGGCGAACGCGGGGTCGTTGAAATATGCGGTGTTGGTGCCGTTCGTGGCGTGCGTGGCGCTCGGTAAAGACGATGCGGATTCGTTTTGTTGGCACTTGTTGGCGATCGGGGCGTTGCGGTACGCGAACGCGCAACTGTGGATAAGCTTGTCGAGGGTGCACGCGCTGACGAGGAAAACGCGGATACAGGCCAAGGGAATCGATTTCAAGCAGGTGGATCGGGAGGATCACTGGGATGATTACATTTTGTTGCAAACGCTGGTGATATCGGCGGTGCACTGGATGCCAAAGTTGGGGTTTGATTCCTTCCCGGCGTGGAACGGGAGAGGCTTGGCGCAGCTCGCGCTTTTGCACGCGGGACCGACGGAGTTTGTGTATTACTGGCTCCATCGCGCGTTGCATCATCACAAATTGTACAGCGCGTACCACTCGCATCACCACGCGAGTTTCGTCACCGAGCCAATTACCGGCAGCGTGCATCCATTCATGGAGCACTTAATGTACACGGCCAACTTTGCCATTCCGCTCGTCGGCACGTGGGCGATGGGCGGCGCGTCCATCGCGATGTTTTATATTTATCTCATCGGTTTCGACGTGTTGAACGCCATCGGTCACTGTAACTTTGAGTTCATTCCGAGGTGGTTCATGCGTTTGCCGGGGATGAAGTACTTAATCTACACGCCGAGCTACCACTCGTTGCATCACTCGCGCGTGCACACAAACTTTTGCCTCTTCATGCCGTTGTACGACTACGCGTACGGCACGGCGGACGTGACGAGCGATGAGCTGTACGAAAAGGCGATCACCGGAAAGGCGGTTCCGGTCAAGGCACCGGATGTGGTGTTCATGGCTCACGGAACGGAGTTGTTGAGTGTGTTCCATTTGCCCTTCATGTTGAGAAGCTTTTCGTCTCGCCCTTTCGTCTCGTCGTGGTGGCTCAAGCCATTTTGGCCGTTGTGCGTGCCTTTTGTGTTGTTATTGCGGTTGTTCGGCAAATCTTTCGTCGCCGACCGACACAGATTGGAGAAGCTCAACTGTGAAACGTGGGTGACGCCCGCGTGGGGATTTCAGTTCTTCATCAAGAGTGAGTTTAATCACATCAACAAGAAAATTGAAGAGGCGATTTTGGACGCGGACGCGGCGGGCGTTCGAGTCATTGGGTTGGGGGCGCTCAATAAGAATGAAACGCTGAATGGTGGTGGGGCGCTCTTCGTCGACAAGCTGGGTAAGTCTTTGAAAACCAGAGTTGTGCACGGAAACACGCTCACGGCGGCGGCGATTTTAAAGAAAATTCCCAGCGACTGCAAGGAAATTTTCCTCACCGGAGCCACGTCCAAGCTCGGCAGAGCGATCGCTCTATACTGCGCGGAGCGGGGCATCAAGGTGGTGATGTACACAACGAGTGAGGAGCGGTTTGAGAAAATCCGTTCCGAAGCGGCGAAGAAGGACCAGTATCTCATCACGCAATCGACGAGCTTGGAGGACGGGGCGAAGATCAAGGACTGGGTCATCGGCAAGCACTGCGGAGAGAAGGATCAACGTTGGGCGCCGCGCGGCGCGACGTTCCATCAGTTCGTCGTACCACCGATTCCGGAGACGCGCGGTGATTGCGTGTACACCGATCTTCCGGCGTTCAAGCTTCCCAAGGGGGCGAAGGACTTCCGTTCGTGCGAGATGACGCTTCCGCGGGGCCAAGTGCACGCCTGCCACGCGGGGGCGCTGTTGCACGCGCTCGAAGACTGGCAGTTCCACGAAGTCGGTGCGATCGACCACACTCGTATAGATATGACCTGGGACGCGGCCACGAAGCACGGCTTCGGGCTCGCATGACCACACCGCCTGCGAGATTGTTCTATTCCATTCTTTCTTGGGACGTCGTCCCACCTGTAGTAACCTTATTAATGAAACATTGCTCTGTTATTGCAACCACGACCCGTCGTCGTCGACGCGCCGACGCTGATATGAATGAATGAATCAAGCTGTATTTAAACATCTATCTAAGTGGGGGTAATCTAGTTCGCGAGCACTTCGCCAGTCTTGCGCAGCACTCGAACCTTCTTGCCGTCGACCATCTTCGAACCAATGCGAGAGCGCACGCCCTGGGCCTCGCTATAGTGGCTAACGTTCGAGTGGTGGATCGGGAACTCTCGCTGAATGATTTGTCCTTGCTCACCCTCACCACGCGGCTTGACGTGCTTCGTCTTGATGTTCACGTCACGGCACAGCAGGGTACCCTCCTTCGTGTTCACCTCCACGACGTCCGTGACCTTGCCCTTATCGGCGCCGGCGATGACGACAACCTTGTCGCCCGTCTTCACGTGCATCGGGATGCGCACCGGAAGCCCGCGCTTGGTGAGGGCTTGCTTCTCCCACTTCTTTTTGGCGACGATCTCCATCGTCGAACGGCCCGGGGCGGGGACCGGGGACACTCGCTGCGCGCGGGAAAGGCGGGCGGCGGCAATTGGTCAGTCTCCACGCGCAGAGTGCGCGCCGTCAAGATCCCTCGCGACGTCTCGCGCCATCACCGAGTCCCGCGTTCGACGACACGCATTTTATCGCGCGTCATTGACGCTCACACGCGCTCGTATCGACGTCGCGCGCGTCTCCACGCGCGTCGCCGTCGCGCCCCCCCATCGCGGCGGCTAAACCTAGGGCTTCTCCACGACGCCTTCGCGCGCGTCTCCACGCGCGCGCGAATCGCGCCGTCGCTCGAGACGACGGAACGCACCTTCTGAGAAACGGTGTTCGAGTTGAAGCGCGCGGAGCGCGCGGCGAGGGCGTTCGTCGCGGTGGCGGCGAACATCTTTCGAGTCGTCGAGTGCCGCGAAGACGACGCGAGACGTCATTGGTGGTCGAGAGGGGGAGGACTCATCGGAGAGTTGTGATTCGAGGGTATGGGTAAACAATGAGTCACATGGTGAGTCACGTGGTCGCGGTCGAGAGGAGGCCCGGCCGAGGCGCGGAACGGGCGTCGCGCTACGTCTACTGCGATGGATTAAAAGAGTGAGTGATGGAATGCTACCGCGCGAGAGCGTGTCGTCTCTCGCGACGTGTCTACGCGACTCAGAGTCGAACGATAAAGTCGCCGACGGCGACGGTTTGGAGCTTCGTCGCCGACGCGCGGTCGAAGACGACGGGCGGCGCGCGGCAAAACTTGGAGAAGGCCGCGAACGTGAACGCCTCCCCGGGTCGTTGACCGAAACTGCGCGCCCGCGCGCGTTTTTTCACGGCTATGGCGTTCGCTCTCTTCTGTGCGGGGGTGATGCCCAGGGGCGGCGGCGCGCCAGCGTCGGCGACGCGCGTGGCTTCGATTTCTCGCTCGAGTCGCTTGCGAATGAAATCCGGCGGATGTGCCGTGAGTTTCTCGCACTTGTTACACGCCACCATGATCGGCATCCCTCTCCGTTGCACGTGCTCATCGCATAAAATTTCGTACAGAAACTTGGCGACTTCTTTCCGATTCGTCGCGAACGTCACACTATCCACGACGTACACCACCGCCTTTGCGCGCTGCAATTGCTCCATCGCCTCAGCCCTGAGACTCCCATGTCCAGGAACATCGACGACACACACACCGTGTTTCGTCCTCTCCCTTCCTCCTCTTGTCTTCCCCTTCACCGCGAGCCCGTCCCGTTCGTTCGGCGCCGCGCTCGCCACCGTCGGGAACCGCTGCTCACCGTACGTCAGCGCCTGCCACAGCGCCGTCTTCCCGCTCCCCGCACATCCGACGACGACAACCGCGGGTTTCCCTCGCTTCTTCCTCCGTCGCCCACCACCGAAGACGACGCGCGAGGCGATGAAGAGACACAGGATCGTCACCAGCGCGACGAGCGCGCGCGCGCGCGCGTCGTCGTCGTCGACGGCGAGACGTTCGGGCAAGACGTCGCGCGCGACGGCGAGCGTGGCGTTGTACGCCTCGACGAATCGCGTCGCGACGAGTCGGACGTCCATGACGAGGCGCGCGGGAGAGTGCGGATGAGACTGAGGCTTTCATTTTGTATCACACGGCGGCGCGGACGCGTCGACGACGGCGGCGCGTAACGCCTCGATCACCTCGGCGGGTGATTCAGCGCCGAAAATTGCGGACCCGGCGACGAGAACGTTCGCGCCCGCGGCGGCGCAGAGCGGGGCGGTGTGGGGATTGATGCCGCCGTCCATCTGAATGTCGAGGTCGGGATATCTCGCGCGAAGCGCCGCGACTTTGTCGCACGCGGCGGGATTGAACGTTTGACCGCCGAATCCCGGTTCGACGCTCAGGCACAGGACCATGTCGACGATACCGGCGTCGCAGAGATCGTACACGCCGCCGGGGGCGTCGCATGGCGTCGATGGCGCGCACGCGACGGCGGCGCGCATGCCGCGAGATCGAATCGATTCGCAGAGCGCGACGGCGTCGGCGCCCGACGCGACTTCGACGTGAAACGTGACGCTCGACGCCCCCGCGCGCTCGAGCGCGGGAACGAGCGCGGCTGGATTCGTCACCGAGAGGTGACAATCGAAAAAGACGTCTCGCGGTCCCGCGCGTCGAGCTAAATCCGCCACGACGGATGGACCCACGGTTAAATTCTCGACGAAGTGGCCGTCCATGATGTCCACATGCAACCAATCCGCGCCCTCATCGAGCATGCGATTGACCTCGTCCGCGAGCGCGCCCTGATCCGCGGCCAAGAGCGAAGGACAGACGATGGCACGTCGACGAGACGCGCGTCTCGGCGCGCGGCGACATCCCCACGAGCCCTTCAATCCCGGGTACACGCGAAGGTACGCGGGATACACCTCTCTCGTGTAAATTGCGTGCGCGTCTGGATCGGGCGTGATGACGCGCGTGCGTCGAACCATAGCGCCGACGGCATCGCGCGCGTTGTCAAACGCACCCGCGCCGACGGCGGCGAGCACCGCCGCTCCGAGCGCCGGCGCGTCGGTGCACTCGGTGACGACGTGCGGCACGCCCGTGACGTCGGCATGCAGTTGTAACCACAACTCAGAACGCGTCGCCCCGCCGGCGATGACGACCTCTGTCGGTGCGTACCCCGCGCGCGCCATGGTTTCAAAAATTAATCGCGTGCCGCAACACACGCTCTCGAGAATTGCGCGATAGACGTGCGCGCGCGTGTGTTTCAGCGTCAATCCCGAAATCGCGCCTCGACTACGCGCGTCCACGTGCGGAGTTCTATTCCCCTGAAAATGATCCAACGCGGTGACGCCCTCGCACCCCGGTGGAATCGCACTCGCCTCTCGATTCATGACGTCGTAAAAATCATCATCATCACCGCCGCCGCACGTCTCTTTAAACCATCGAACGACGGAACCCGTGCTCGTCTGTCCGCCCTCGACGACGAACGGCGCTCCGTCCACGAGAATGTCCCGATACGTCCCGAAAATCCCCGGCGCGTGAAACGCGCGATCGGTAACGCCGAGATGTAAGTGCGAGGACCCGGTGATGAGCGCCAATTGCCCGGGTTCGATGACCCCCAATCCCACCATGCCGACGAAGGCGTCGGCGCCGCCCTGCGTCACCGGAAGTCCCTCGGGCAACCCGCACGCGCGCGCGTTCTCCGCCGTTAACCCACCGATCACCTCCCCCATCTTCAATATATCCTTCGGCCACTTATCCAATAACTCCTCCATCCCCAATCGCGCCAACATCGTCCTCGGCGGCGTCTCCCCATCAAAATGCCACCGCGCGCCGACGTTGTTTCTCGACCCGCAGTACCGCCCCGTGAGTTTTAAATTGACGTAATCCTGATACTCACACACCATCACCGCCCGTTCGTACACCTCTGGTCGATGTTTCTTCAACCACATCGCCTTCGGTACCATCCATTCCGCGCTCACCGGTCCTCTCCCGTCGCAATTCACTCGCAACGCGTCGTCCCCGGTGGCCGCCGTCTCGACGGTTTCCTCAGCCGCGCGCACATCCATCCAGATGATGGACGGCATCAACGCGTCCCCTCCTCCGTCGAGGGCGACGACCGTGCAGCACGTCGTGTCGACACACATCCCGATGACATCTTTCGGGTTCGCGCGCGACGCATCGAGCGCCCGGCGCACGGCGAGGCGTAGATTCGTCATCCAATCGCTCGGTGTTTGTTCGGCGCGTCCCGGTCGAGGGAAATGGGTCGCGTACGGGACGTCGGCGAAGGCGAGGGCGACGCCGCGCAGGTCGAACACCCCGGCGCGTATGCCCCCCGTGCCGCCGTCGACGCCGATGACGCAGGGGGGCATGAGGACCGACGAGGAGAGGGGATGAGTGACGCGAGCGGGTTTGTTACACGTCACGCGTCGTCTTCGGTCCACGGCGGACGACGAGGAACGCCGACGACGTTGGAGGACTCGAACGCGTCCTCCGCGGTGGTCTCAGACGAGGTGGTGGTGGTGTCGATGAACGAAGGCGGTGGTGGGACGCGAACGTCGATGGACGACGCGTCGGCGTCGGCGTCGGCGTCGGCGGCGGCGCCGCGAAGCGCCGCGGGACCGAATCGACGACCGGAGGACGAACGCGAGCGTTCGGACGCCGACGCGTGTTTGAACCGACGACGCGGGGAGACGAGGACGTCGTCGTCGGTGGTGGCGGCGGTGACGACGCGTTCGTCGGCGATTGGTTCGGCGGGCGCGAAACGCGGATTCGCGTTGGCGTCTCGCCAAAGAGTGTCGAGCTCGTTTTGTTTTTCCGACAGTTCGAGCAGCTCCAAATTGAGCGTTCGACTGATCTCTCGAATGTCCGTGGAGAGCGCGTCCATGCGTGCCGCGAGCGTTTCATCCTCGTTCGAGGACGAGAGCGCGGCGAGCGCCTCTTTTCGACACGCGGCGGCGACGTCTCGTTCCCTCGCGCGTTCGTCCGCGACGTCCTCTCGCCACTGTCTGTCTCGAGATTCGATGGCGAGGTTCAACGTCGTCATCTGGGCGTTACACGCGTCGAGCTCGACGCGCGCGGCGTCAACGAGCGTCTGCGCCTGTTCCTGGGTCAACGCGACGTCGAGTTTGGCCAAGTGCGCGTCGGCGTCCGTCGCCGCGTCTCGATCGGCTCGCAGCTCTTGAATTTCTTCCTTGAGCGCCGTCACGTGAGCGTCGTACGCCATCGTGCTCGATTCTAATCGCGCCTTGACGCGCTCGACCTCCTCGATGGCTTTCATCTCCACGAAACGCACGCGTTCCGTCGCCTCGGCGGTGAGACGCGCGTACTCGTCGCCGAATCGTCGCAATGCCTCGTCCATGCGTCGGATGATTTCACCCTTTTTCCGCCCGTTTTCTCGCTCGTCGTCGAGCGCTCGAACGACGAGACGTAGATGTCTCGCCGCGGATTCCGTCTCGTGCACGCGCAACTCCTCCTCCGATCCTTGTTCGAGACATCCGAACGTCGCGAACGCGCACTTGCGACTGGCGCTCGTGCAAAAGCGTTTGACGTGCGCGTCGAACCTCCCGACGCGCACCTGCGCGCGACATCTCGGACACCGTCGACGCGCCTCGGCGCACGTCATCGCGTGTTTCGCCGCACGCATTGCGTTGACGACCTTTTCGCAGTTTGGACACGTCCACGGTCTGAAATCGCACTCGGATCTGTGTTCATCGACGCGTGCGCGTTCGCACCCGTAGAGACATCCCTCGGCGTCTTCGTGTTCTAAATCTATGAACCCGCACTTGACGTACTCTCTCGGGCACTCTCGCGCGTGCGCACTCGCGTCCATTCGTTTTCCCTCCCACGAACACTCGTTCGGACACGTCATGCGCGCGTGTGAACACGTGAGCGCGTGCAATTTCATTCGACAGAGGGGCACGACGTCTTCGCACCCCGGCTCGTCGCACGTCACCGCGCGCCATTCACACGTCGCCGCGTGCGTCGCGTACGCATTCTTACGCACCAAGGCGCCGCAATAATCTCTACCAACCTTCCCCCCTCGGGACTTGACCTCTCTCGCGCTCGAGTACGGCCGATAACACCTCCTCAGCGCGAAATCGCACTCGCCGTCGTGCACGTCTCGCAGACGCAACCGCACCCCCTTCGCTCGACACCCGTCCGCCCGCCACACCCACTCCGCCGCCCCGCTCGAGCTCTTTCGCATCGTCAGACCTCGTCTGCACAGCACGGGAAGGGACTGAATCGCGTCCTCGATCTCCGCGTTCGGTTCGTTCGCGCCGCCGTCGAGCGCGCTCGGCGCGCATCGCGCGCAATACGTCGTCCCGTCGCGCGCGCACACCGGGGACGCCATGACGTCTCGACACCGCGGACACAGGAGCGACGCGTGCGGGTACCCGATGAAAACCGTCGGCGCGTGTTCCAACGACGCGTCCTCCTCTGCGTCGTCGTCGTCGTCGTCGTCGTCGTCATCCGCCCGGTCGTTAGAAAGAAAAGCCGCGGGCACAGCTCGCGCGCCTTCTCCGCCCTCACCGCGCGCACCGTCTCCCTCGCGCGCGGATGACGCGACACGCGCGTCGACGGACGTCTCGCCTCGACGTCTCGCTCTCTCGCGCGCGAGCGACGTCCACGGCGCCGCGCGATTGGCGGACGCCCAAAAGTCCGTGCCGTTCCCGCGTTCGTCGCGAAGACGCGCGAGACCGCCCATGACGCGCGCGCGAACGCCGTCCCGAGCGACGACGAACGTCGCGCGGACCGCGGGAGACGCGCGAGACGCGCGCGCGTCGTCGACGACGTCTGCGGTCGCCGTCGAGGACGCGCGCGAGACGCGATGGACCCACACACGATGAGTCGTGACTCGTCGAATCACCATCGACACGATCGTCCACGCCACCAGTGTGACTTCTCGCGGGACGCGGGACGCGCGCGGTCGTCCTCGCGCGAGGCGTCACTGCGCGACCGACCGTCGTCGAGGACACGGGGGCGGACGAAGAGAAAAAACGCGCGTCGTCGCGCGC
>MDTD01179112.1_pt1 | contig 23204 bp, 20 predicted proteins | sample 811221 | NCBI WGS metagenome assembly MDTD01 (sample SAMN05326646, study PRJNA326480) | marine metagenome | isolation source: seawater | place: Pacific Ocean: South West | collected 2011 | reverse complement strand
TACGATTTCGACACCGGCAAAATCAGCCGTCTCACCGACGGAAAGTCGCGCAACACTCCCGGGGTATGGTCTAACTCAGGCAAGTTGCTGGCCTATGAGTCTAACAGGCGGACAGGCCGGGACATGGATTTGTATCTCATCGACCCGCGAGATAAAGAGACAGATCGGATGCTTACTGTGGTGGGTGGCGGTGGCTGGACAATTTTGGACTGGTCCCCGGACGACAGCAAAATTCTTGTGAGAAAGCATACTTCTATTCTCGAGAGCTATCTCTGGGCCTTCGACGCGGTAACAGGAAATGCAACTTTGCTGTTTCCAAAGACCGGTCTGGAACGAATCGCCTACAAAGACGCCCAGTATTCAAAAGATGGAAAGAGCTTGTTTGTCCTCACTGACAAAGATTCGGAGTTCTTGCGTCTTGCCTCTGTTGATATCGAATCCGGTGTCCATGAGTATCTATCCGGCGATGTTAAGTGGGACGTCAACAAGTTTATCCTTTCCAAAGACCGTTCTAAAATAGCCTACACGGTAAACGAAAACGGTTATAGCCGTCTCTTCGTATATGACGTAAACACTAAAGAGACCAAGCCTTATACCCAGATCGCAGACGGCATTATTTCTTCTTTGATCTGGCACCCCAATGAAAACGAGCTGGGTTTTTCTTTTGAGTCGCGCAAGTCACCCCATGATGTCTACTCCCTCGATGTGGAGACCGGCGTCTTGAGGCAGTGGACTTTTAGCGAGACCGGTGGTATCAATCCTGATACCTTCGATATCCCTGAACTGGTAAAGTGGCAGAGCCCGGACAAAGTAGAATTCTCCGGCTACATGTACAAGCCGAAGGAAGGGGTTCATAAGGGAAAACGTCCGGTCATTATCTATTTCCATGGCGGGCCTGAGGGCCAGTCCAAGCCCGGCTTCATTGGTAGGAACAATTACCTGATTAATGAGCTGGGTATAGTCATGGTTTATCCGAATGTTCGTGGCTCAACAGGTTATGGCAAAACTTTCGTTCAGCTTGATGACGGTTTGCTCAGGGCCAATGCCTACAAAGACATAGAGACTGTTCTTGACTGGGTTAAGACCCAGGATGACCTGGATCCCGAAAGGGTAATGTTGATGGGAAGATCCTATGGTGGCTATATGTCCCTGGCCGGAGCGGCTCTTTATGCCGACCGTATCCGCTGTGCCGTGGATGTGGTCGGTCCGTCGAACCTGGCCACATTTTTGAAAAACACCAAAGGGTACAGGCGGAATTTGAGGCGGGCAGAGTACGGTGACGAGAGACTGCCGAAGGTCAAAAAGTATCTGGATAAGATCGCCCCATACAACTCAGCCAGCAATATTACAAAGCCATTATTGATAATCCAGGGGGCAAACGACCCCAGGGTTCCGGAGAGTGAGTCCAGACAGATGGTAAAAAGAATCAAAAACCACGGGGTTCCGATGTGGTACCTCGTGGTCAAAGATGCCGGTCACAAGTTTAAGAAGAAACCTCTAATCGATGCTCAATTTTTCTCGATAGTGATGTTCGTCAAAAAGTACCTGGTTCCCGAAACGTTGCAGGAAGAGCCGACTCAGTCACCTTCTCCAAAGTCTTTGCGGGACATGTAAGAGTCCATCTCTGTGTCTTCTTCCATGTAGCTGGTGGTGAGAATGCTTGCGTCTTCTGTGCCACAGTGACTACATGCCACCAGATTCGGTCTCGCAATGCTGTTGAATATTTCACATATAATGCAGAAGTATTCTCTGGTAACTTCAACCAGATCAAACCCCTGAGTGGATTTGTAGGACATGTTCTATTTCCTCAGTTTCAATTAAATTAGCAGTAGGCGGCAGGCAGAGAAGAAGCGGAGCTGTATTGATTGTGTTTTCGATCTCTCCCGTCTTTCGGGAAGCTTCTTCCCTGGGAGTCCTGCCATAGTCTTTGATTAGCGATCGGATTGTCGTGCTCCTCAAGCGACGACAGGGGTTAAATAAGACGTTTACCGAACAGCCCTATGGGGCTGTAATAGGATTGTGTTTTCCATGCGTCTATTTATAAGGTCGTTTCCACAGGAGACATATAACTCTGTTGTTCTTCCAGTGGCTTTCATTTCAAATATCCTCAGAAAATGAGAGCTTTTCCTCAGAATCTGGGGGGCTGGGAGGGAGGTATGTATCTTCCAGTCCCTTGCTTACTAATTATGATTTACCACGCCTGGTATCGCATGTGAAGTTAAATATGGTGTCGACAAGATTAAATCTTTGGTTTTCCCCAATATTGTTTGCTTACAGGTCGGTCTTTTGATTTTTTAGACCACCCGGCGGCTCTTGCCTGTCTGCTGGATGCAGCTTCTGCTTTTCATCAGTTCTACCCTCTCGTCTTTTGTTTTTCTTGACAAGTGCCGGCTCTTAGAAATCGATGCATATTGTCCTTACTTATTTATATGTGTGTACCGACCAGGAAAATTCAAGACAATCTGAACACTTGACCACTGGGCGTTTTCGCGATTATGTGAGAGCTTTCAGCTAGTTTTCCTTCATATATTAGCGGCTGTCAATTGCCAAATGAAAATGATTATCGTTATACTCATGACATGAACATAAAACACCTGAACTGTTGCAATTCCAGCTGTGAAAGTGGTGAATCCGGTAAGTCGCCTTCCCGGGTGTTAGACCTGCTCGGAATCTTAGCTGCGGTAATTTGCTTGATCCATTGTCTGGCTTTGCCGGTGGTTATGACTTTTCTACCGACATTGATACATGCTCATCATCATCATGATCACAACGATTCAACCCATATCATTCTTGCCGGTTGGGTATTGTTGTTCTGCCTGACAGCAATTGTGCCGGGCTTCGTAAAGCATGGCTACAGACGCATTTTGCTTCTTATGCTAATCGGCCTGTCCGCGGTCATGGCCGCAACTTTTCATTCCCATGTGGGTTTAGCGGAGAGTGTCGAGATTCCGCTCATAACCCTGGGTAACCTTTTGATTATCTCCGCTCATCTATATAACAGAAGATTGTTGAAGACCGTATCCAGCTAGAGCCGGACACGGATATTGTTCTGGAGTATTAGTCTTCGTCCAGGCGTTTGTACTTGGCCGGTCGTTCACCGGTCATGATACCAACCACCAGCATAATCAAGCCACCCCAGACGGCAGGTAGCCAGCCATTGATGGTCAGAAATCCAGGAATGAGTCCGGCAAGAAGTTTCAGACAGACAGCCGGAAGCAGCCAGAATCCTATGATCCAGATGGGAATTAAAAATACCAAAGCCAGACCGAAAGTAGTTATGGCTAAAAGCGCTGAACCGGTGACGGCAAGGGCTTCTACCATCCATACAAGAATTGAGAAGAAAAGGCCTGCGCCTATGGCGTGGAAAAAATTGCCATGGAAGGTAATTCCTGGAAGCATCGGCAAAATGAAATCTATGGCAAAAGCCAATAGAATAAGCCTGATCGTAAATCGTTTCATCACTTCCCCTCAACTTTCTTCAATCTGCCTGGTCTTATAGTAACAAATCGCTCAGTAGTTGATGGCTCGACAGGCAAATGATACGGTCATCGATTTCTTTGTTTTTTTACTTTTCTGGCCACATCTTCCAGCAAGCCATCCAAATTCGCATTGCCGGAGCTTACGCCGGAGCTGGAGCCGAAGGCACCCACCACTGAAATCTTTATATTGGGGTTTTTAATTTTAAAAGCCTTAACACCTGCTTCGGTCAGTTGTTCCGGCACCAGCGAAACGCGAAGCGCTTTCAGATTTTTGCATTCGGCAAGATCCAAAAGACCTTTGTCGGTGATGGCCGAACCGTTGATGTCAAGAAAGTTTAGCTTCATATCTTTGACCATGTCCACGTAAGAATCGGTGAAGCTTGTGCTGTTCGATACTCTAAGATAACTCAAATTGGGCAATTTCTTGAGTTGTACGAATTGCTCTTTTGTGATCGGCTCCGAATGGCCGAGATCGACATTCCTTAGAGACTTCTTTGTGCTTATGATTGCTACCGCATTAGGTGGCAGGGGATGGGCATAGCGAATCTCCAGTAGCTCCAAATTAGGTGCCTTGATCATCTCTTCCACGGCTTTATCCGTGAGACTATGAGAGCTGTGAATTTTTAGGGACTTGAGCTTTTTAAATCGCTTAACCAGCTTCGCTCCTTCCTCGTTGAAGTCCCAGGAAGCGATTGAAATTACCCTTATATCGTCATTCAGATATTTTAGTCCGACACCGGTAACCTTGGATTCGGGAAGTATCTTGATTGCTCCCAGCTCCATTCCCTCCAGCTCCTTCATGTCTTCGTCGGTTATATTTCTGCCGATTACAGAGTTCCCGGCGGAGTTGATTTCCCATCCCTTTTTATCCAGACCGAGATCCGAGATAGTCTCTTTCACTCCCTCCACGGTGGGTAGTGGTTTTAAATCGATATCTGCCCTGTCTTCGTACTTCTTGTCGGTTTTTTCAAGTTGATTGTTTAAAAAGTGGATGCCGCCGAAAACCGCTAGAGGTCCTAATATAGCCAGGGCAGCAATGCCTATAAGAATCTTCTGGCTAGAGCTGGAATCTTCCTGTTTCAGATCTGTCTCTAGCTTGAACAGCTCCACATCATCAACTTCCATGATTCTGGAGCGAAACTGTTCGGCTGACTGAAAACGTCTGTCCGGGTCTTTAGCCAGCGCTTTTTGCACTAGAATATCCAGATCCCTTGGAACGGCAAGATCAGGTTCCGTTTCGTTGATGGAAGGAGCGGGTTGGTTGGCGTGCATAGCCAGGGTGTTTATCGCGGACTCGCCCTGGAATGGAGGGTGGCCGGTTAGACATTCAAACAAGACACAGCCTAGCGAGTAGACCTCGGACCTTTTATCGTAAGCTTTTCCCAGACCCTGGTCGGGGCTCATGTAGAAAGGCGCTCCCACGATTGTGTTTCCTTGCTTCCCCGTATCTGCTTCTTCCGCGTTAGCGGCTTTTGCAATACCGAAATCAATGATTTTGATGGTCTCTTCTTGTTCGGGCGACCTGGGCAAAAGAATATTGCTCGGCTTTATATCCCTGTGGTAGAGCCCGTGTTCATGGGCGTAGGCGATGGCATCAAGGATCTGAGTGAAGAGCGTTCTTGCTTCTTTCCACTCCAGTCTTTTTTCTCTTTCCAGCCTGGTCTCAAGCGACTCTCCATCGATGAACTCCAGCACCATATACGGTATGCCTGAGTCGGAGGCACCGAAATCGAGAAGTTTGACTATTCCGGGATGATCTAGTCTGCTTGTCGCTTTCGCTTCTTCGTGGAAAGATATGAGTTGACGTCTTCCGATATTGAGAAGCAGCTTTACCGCTACTTTCTTATTCAACATCTTGTCCCGGGCGGAGTAGACGGCTCCACCGGTGCCTTTACCCAGGAGTTCCAGAGGTTTATAGCGTTCATAGGGAAAGCCGTCAATTTTGTGAGCGAACTCAGTCTCGAGTTCTTCTTCTAACGGTCTGGTAATCTCTTCTAAAGGCGCGCTGGTTTGAAAAAGCTCTTCCGGGATGTTCGGCTTCTGGCACTGGCATACATCCGAGCGGAATATAAACTGAGTGAGGGAGCCGGCTCTACCCTCATTGACTCTCTTGCCGCAATCCTGGCAAATTTTGACAGATATGCGTTGGGCTTCTTCGTCTATCTCTGCCGGCGCGATATCGCAGGTGCACGCGGCTATCCACTGAGTGAGGCTGCCTGAGCTACCACTCTTTTTGGGGTTCTTGCAAATTGGGCATATTTCGGTGTCGGGCATAGTAAACCTGCGCTCAACGCCAATTATACCCTTGTGACCTGGTTCGCACCATAAAGGGGCAGATTCTCCGTCTACTTTCCCTTTATTCTCAGGCTCGGTTGTTTTGTTGACAACCCGGGGCGGAAATTTTTTCCACTTTACTTGTACAAAGGCTTACTACTGAATTTCTGCAATGCGCTTCTTGTTTCGTTTGATTGTGAGAGGCTCGTTGCTGATTATTTTGGTCTCGTAGAGAAAGCCGCTGGGCAAATGGATATTGAAGAGTTTGGTGAGGGCTTTGTCGATCTCTTGATCATCTTCTTCGTTGGCCTTCAAAGCCGACTTCAATTCGGTGCAAAGCTTTCTCATTCTGATGTACTTCTGCTTCTCGAATTTCTCTTTCTGTTTCTCTTCTTTCTCAATTGTGTTTTTAAAAGTAAGGCGTGGCATATCCACTTTCTCCAATATTTATTGAAAGCTTGCTCCGGGTTGATATGACCTGTATATAAAACAGGTCCCTTCAAAGAGCCGGATAGACTCTATATTCTGCCGGATTGCTTAAGATTCGGACGAAGACCTATTATATGCACATGATCCCGGGATGGGGCTCCGGCTGTCTTAAATTCTGTTTTACGTGAGCCTTTCGTATAGACGATCTATATCGCGTTCCCTGATGTCTTGATTGCATAACGGTCTCTACTGGTTGCAGCGCAAATTCTTTTCTTTGGCTCCTGTTCCAATGCTCTTGCTAGAGTTTTCCATGGAGGAAGATAAGCCATTGTATTTGGTATCTGTCTATTGCTGAGTTGATTCGCTTTCAATTTAGTCTTGTTCTTGTCCTGGTCTTGTCTTGTCTTGTCTTGTCCTTTTCTCGATTTGCGCCGAAGAAATTTCGGACAATCTCATGGATTTGGCAATTCCCTGTAAAAAAGCATATAAAAGCTTATATGGGTATGATTCATGGATTGTTCCAGGTGATATACTCATCCAACTATGAATATTGACCCGAAACACAAAGAAATTCTGGAGATACTCTCCCGTGATTCTCGTCTTACTGCCGAGAAGATTGCTCCCATGGTCGACATGCCGGTTGCTGAAGTTGAGTCTGCAATAGCGGAACTCGAAGAGCAAGGCATCATCAAAAGATACAACGTAACCATAGACTGGGAGAAAGCCGGTATTGAGAGAATTGTTGCTTTTATCGATGTCAAAGTCGTTCCTGCCAGGGAAGTTGGCTTTGAAGCGGTGGCTATGCGAATCGCCAGATTCCCCGAGGTAAAGAGTTCCTGGCTCATATCCGGCGGTAGCGACCTGCGTTTGATAGTGGAAGCGAATTCTATTAATCAACTTGCCAGTTTCGTGGCGGAGAACATTGCAACCATAGATGGTGTTACAGGAACCGATACACACTTCCTACTTCGCAAGTACAAAGAAGAGTACGCTTTGTTCGAAGAACCTGATAAAGACAATAGATTGGTAATTGCTCCATAGTTCTTTGCTGAGTTTACTCCGACTAAGAATTTCATAGAGAGTCGCCAATCTAAAAAGAACGCTGAGCCACTACATCGATAGACAATGAATAAAGATTCCACAGAAACAGCATCTTTGAAGCCTCTAGCCAGTGCCGCTTCGGAGTTGCCCCTCTCGGGAATTCGCAAGTTTTTCGATCTGGCTTCCAGCATGGAGGATGTTATCTCCTTAGGCGTTGGGGAGCCGGATTTCTCCACTCCCTGGGTGGCGCGAGAGACCGCCATCTATTCTATTGAGCGCGGGCAGACTACTTATACAGCCAACCAGGGGCTTTTAGAATTGCGAGAGGAGATTGATAAGCGCTATCAGAGGCTTTATGAAATCTCTTATAATCCGGTTTCTGAAATATTGGTGACAGTGGGAGCTTCCCAGGCCCTTGATCTAGCCTGCCGGGCTTTGCTTAACCCCGGTGACGAAGTCTTGTTGCCCGAACCTTGTTTCGTCGCCTACAAGCCTATTGTTTTGTTAGCCGGCGGAATTCCAAAAACCATTGAAACCGATCATAAGAGCGGGTTTGATTTCTCCATCAGCTCTCTGGAAGCGAAAGTGACAAGTAAGACCAAGGCTATTTTGATAGGTCATCCATCAAATCCCACCGGAGCATCCATAGACAGAGCCCTACTAGCCGAGCTGGTCAAGTTCGCCGAGAAGCATCATCTCTATATCATCAGCGATGAGATCTATGATCGCCTTAGCTACGATAGAGACCATAACTGTGTTGCTACTCTGCCCGGCGCTCGGGAGCGAACCATAGTAATAAACGGGTTTTCTAAGACCTATGCTATGACCGGCTGGCGCCTCGGCTACGCTCTGGCTCCATCCTCAATAATCGAGGTTATGACCAGAATTCATTCCCATACGATGATGTGCGCACCCACTCCAAGTCAGAAAGCCGCGGTGGCGATTCTAAAAAACGGAGATCAGTATGTGCAGGATATGGTCACGCAATACAAGCAGAGAAGAAATTTGATTGTGGACGGACTGAATAAGATCGGTCTCGATTGTCACCTTCCCGCAGGCGCTTTCTATGCCTTTCCTTCGATAGTGTCAACTGGATTGTCATCCGAAGAATTCGCCCAGAGGCTTTTGATGGAACAGAGAGTGGCTCTGGTCCCTGGAACTGTATTTGGTGCCAGCGGAGAAGGGCATGTGCGCTGCTCCTATGCCACCAGCACCAGAAATATAGAAGCTGCCCTTGAGCGTATGGGCAGCTTCTTCAAAAGTCTTTAGCGTCTCCTAAATTAGGCGACAGATACTTTCTCCCGGAGCTGAGCTTTGTTGAAAGTGTCATGTACAAGATTTGAAGCAAATGCTCCTTTAAGGCTGTCTATCAAACAAGAGACCCGGGTATCGGACAGTTCTATTTTCCTGGGCGATATCTCGGCTGCTTTCAGGGTCTTTATCAGTTTGCCCAGGGTATCTTTGGACAGGGCTTTTCCTATGATGCTTAATTTGGCAAGGTCCACATCGATAAGGCAAAATTCTGCTCCCGATTTGTCCTTCAATTCATTGACTGCGCTTTTGAGCTGGTCGATATCTTTGTAAGCCACATAGGCTTCCAGATCCAACCTTGCAGCGGAGACAACTTTCTCTTGTCCCCCATTACTTTCTCTTTCAGAGACCAGTTCGCAGGGAGATTCTGAAACCGAATTGATCTCTAAGCTATAGGTGTCGGCAAGATCCGATAGGGTTTCGAGCAGGGGAAACCCGCAGTCAATGCCTTTGAGCTTGATACAGGCTTCTTTCTGGCTTACCGCCACGTTGTATGTATCCGCAACTTTTTCCATGTTCTCTTCCTTTACTATTTTGGTACCGGCATTGCCGGGTTTAAAAGTGTTTCTTATATTGATTTGAATGTCATAGTCAGCTGCCAGCTCCACCGCCCTTGGGTGAATCACCTGGGCGCCTGAGTAAGCAAGCAAGGTTGCTTCTTTGTAGCTGACCTCTTTGCGAATCACCGCAGATTTGACGGTATTGGGATCAGCGGTGTATATGCCGTCCACATCGGTGTAGATTTCACACACGTTTGAGCCGACACAGGCAGCCAGGGCCACCGCCGAAGTATCCGAACCGCCACGACCCAGGGTAGTGATCTCTCCGAGTTGGTCTATGCCCTGGAACCCAGCTGCGATTAAAACATCACATTTTTCCAGTTTTGATAGAAGCAACTCTTTGTTTATCTCTTTGATGCGCGCTTCCGTATGGCTGCTGTCGGTGCATATACCGAGCTGTTGCCCGGTATATGCCCTTGCGTTCACCCCAAGTTCCCGCAGTTTAATCGACAGAAGCGAGGTGCTCACCTGCTCCCCACTGGAGAGAAGCAGGTCGAGTTCCCTTTTGTCCGGTAGCTCGGAACATTGTTTTGCCAGGCGTAATAGATAGTCTGTGGTATCACCCATGGCGGAGAGCACCACGATCTTCTTTTCGGCCGGGTCGGCAGCTATGACCGATGCCACATGACTGATGCGTGCCACGGACTTGACCGAGGTGCCGCCAAATTTAAGGACGCTGATCTTCATTTTCGACCTCCGGCTGAAACCAGCTCTTTGTCAGCTTTTGCTTTGTTCAGTTCTTCTTCTCTGGGCAATACTGCTTCGAGATCTTTGATCAAATCTTCGGTCTCTTCCAGACCTACGGAGAGCCTGATCAAACCATCCACAATACCGCTCTTCTCTCTGATCTCTTTTGGAATCGGCTTGTGGGTCATGGAGGCCGGCTGGCAGATTAGAGACTTGACTCCGCCCAGGCTCTCGGCCAGTTGAAATAGTTTTGTATGCTTGACCACATGAGCTGCTGCTTCATAGCCACCTTTCAGAACACAGGAGACAACCCCGCCGGGACCTCTCATCTGTTTTTTGGCCAGGTCATACTGGGGATGGGAACTCAATCCCGGATAGTAGACCGCTTCCACCGCAGGGTGTCTGTCGAGATATTCGGCGATCGCTGAGGCATTCCTTTGATGTTCTCTTATTCTTGCCGAAAGGGTCTTGAGACCGCGCAAGACAAGAAAGCAGTCGAATGGTCCCGGGACCGCGCCGACTGCATTATGATTGAATTGAAGATCTTCATATAGATCATCTCTATCGGTTATCACCGCACCACCGATGACATCGCTATGACCGCTGATATATTTGGTCGTGCTATGGATGACAATGTCGGCTCCCAGGCAAAGGGGCTTCTGCAAATATGGTGTCGCGAAGGTGTTGTCTACCACAAAGGTGAGACCATGCTTCCTGGTGATCCCGGCGATGGCTTTGATGTCGGCAAGTCTCAGCAGTGGATTGGTGGGACTCTCTATCCAGACCAGTTTTGTGTTCTCTTTCACTTCGGCTTCCAGGGCTTCCAGATTGCGAGCATCTACATAGGTAAACTCGATTCCGAAACGTCTATAAACCTTCTCGAATAGGCGATAAACACCGCCGTATACGTCCTCTCCGCAGATGACATGGTCCCCTGCCGAGAGAGTATTTATGACAGTGGAAGCTGCGGCTAGACCTGATGATGTAGCCAGTCCATATTTGGCACCTTCCAACTCAGCCAGGGCTTTCTCCAGCGCCGTGCGGGTAGGGTTGTGGGAGCGGGCGTAGATATAGCCTTTGTTCTCCCCTATGCCTTCTTGGACAAAGGTTGAAGTCTGGAATATGGGCGTGACCAGGGCGCCTGTGGTGGGGTCTGCTTCCTGACCTGCGTGAATGGCGGCGGTGGCGAAGCCGAAGTCCGCGTAATCACTCAGGTCGTTGGTACAGGGGGTATTGCCGTTGTTGTTGGAGTTAGTGTTTTGAGCTGTCATTTTTGAAATCCTTTGTTTTGGTAGATGCGAGTACTTGGGGTAGATACGAAAAAAAGCGCCCTCCTCGAAAGAGAAGGGCGACAATTGCGAATTCTTTTGCTAGTTAAATCAACTCACCTGAGCACCAGCATCGCAATGTCCCCCTCCTGCGGAGGGCATCGACATAGCCATGGTCATAGTGGTGGTGAAGTGAATTTGCATGCCAACCATTATCGACATATCCGGAGGAATGTCACTACCTTGCGGCAGGCTTGTAACATAGAGTCTATTCCGAGGCGACTATTGGACTCGAAATTTGCTGTATATGCGGCACTTTCAGCCCTGTCTGTGAATTGTTAAGGAAAGATGATGCTCCCCGGGGATGATATCCTCTTCTTATGTATATTCGTTTTGAACTCTCTGATGTAGATTGGTCCAAAGCCGGGCAGGCCTCATTCGTGCCGCCGCCCATGCGTGACCAATATCTAAATTCCCTGGGGTTTGCCCAGGAGTACTTTATAGAAGAACAGGTCCGGCGTGGACGACTCTTTCTGATCCATATAGACGATTCTCTTGCCGGCTACTACATTGAATGCGAAAAGATTTTGTTGGAGTTTTTTGTCTCCAGTCACTACCGCTCTAATTTGGAGGAGATCTTTGAGGCAGTTCTATCCCATACCAAAATGGAAAGAATTTACTGCAAGTCTTTTGACAGTCTCCTACTCAAGTGTTGCATAAGAAAAGAGCTTCCTTACAAAGCTGGTGGCATTCTATTTAGAGAATACGGACCAAACTTTACCACTGTCAGTGGTACCGGTGATTTTAAGGTGCGTTGGGCTGAGACCTCTGATCGAGAGCAACTTTCAAAATTCGATGACCTGGCCGATAGTCCCGACGAACTGGAGCGGATGATAGAAGGCAGGAACCTCAATCTCTTCTATTCTGATGAGACTCTAATAGGCTGCGGCTATATCTTCCGCATTATCAATGGACGAAATTGGTTTGACATAGGCATGTGGGTGCACCCCGATCTTCGAGGAAGAGGCTACGCCAAGCAGATAGTGAACTATCAAAAAGGCTTTTGTCTGGAGAATGACTTCAGTCCGGTTTGCGGCTGTGCCGCTGGAAACATTGCATCCAAGAAAGTATTGGAAGCTTGTGGATTCATCGCTTCCCATGACCTTATAGTCTTTGATATTTCTTGAAATTGCGAAACCCAAAAGGAGCCGGTTTTGGCCAGCTCCTCTTGAGTGATTGCATTGTTAGGGTTGGATTGTGCTTGCTCTCAGAACCTGGTGCTCAGATACCAGGTCGTTACCCAATCATTGCTGATCTGTGTAAGACTGAAGAATATCGTTTATGCGTGACATATTTTTGACAATTGAATTCTCTATAGAACCCGGGACGGAGAAACGCAGTTTTGCTATATTTCCTGTAACCTGGTTAGTGTAAACTGCCATCTTGTTAGTATTACCAGAGGTCAAAAACTGCCCATGCGACGCAATAGATTACCAGCCTTGATTTTTCTCCTGGTCGGAGTCATCGCCTTGCCCGCCAGCGCGATCACGCCTCACGAATATTTGGAACAAGGGCAGTGGTCCGAAGCAGTCTCTGCTTACAACAAAGTATTGAAAGAGATTCCTGATGATCCGATAGCACTCAATAACAGGGGCTTCGCCAAACATCGGTTGGGAAAGTATAAGTCCGCCATTTCTGACTATGACAAGGCGCTAAAACTTAAACCTGGTTGGTATATCGCTTTGAACAATCGAGGGAGGGCTTATCGGCACCTGAAAGAGTTTAAAAAAGCACAAGCGGACTTTGAGAGCGCTATTAGAGCGATGCCCAAAAGTGTTCATGGTTGGAACAACCGCGGCCGCACCTGGGCCGACATGGGCAAATATCAACGCGGTATTTTTGACCTGACCATGGCGATTCAAGTAGACCCCGACTATTCTTATCCGTACTACAACCGCGGAATTTGCCACCGAGCACTCAAACACCATGATAAAGCTGACAAAGACTTCGATAAAGCGCTATCTTTAGGCTATCCGAAAGAGAGGCTGGTTTCAGATTCAAATTCAAAATGATTTTGTGACTGAATGGAAATTAGTTGGTTGGATTTTCTATCTCTTTGATGACTTTGCATGGATTGCCTCCGGCAAAGACATTTGCCGGAACAGATTTAGTTACCACGGCTCCAGCTCCTATGACGCTATTTTTGCCGATGGTCACATCAGGGCAGATGATGGCGCCACCACCGAGCCAGACATTATCTTCTATTGTAATAGGCGCAGCCAGCTCTCTTCCTGAATTGCGAGGACCAGCTTCCAGGGGGTGGTAAGCGGTATAGACCTGGACATAGGGGCCGAACATAACATTGTCCCCGATTCTCACTTCGTTGCAGTCGAGGATCACACAGTTGTAGTTCATGAACACAGTGGAGCCGAGATAGATATGCTTTCCGTAGTCGCAGAAAAACGGTGCTCTTATCTCGACCGCATCGCCCATGCCACCAAGTAGCTCTTTTAGTATTTTGTGTCTGCCATTATTATCTCTTGGTGCCGAATTGTTGTAAGCATGCATCAACTCCCGGGCTTGCATGTGCATCTTTTGTAGTTCCGGGTCCGTGGGAGCATACATCTCATTGGCCAGCATCAGCTCGCGCTCGCTTCTGTCATTAGTTGATGATGGGGGTGTTTGGCTCGGCATTGGGATTCCTTTTAGGTGTTTTGCTTTTGTCTTTTTCTTCTGGAAGGTAATCCAGGATATAGGCAAGAAAATCATATGTGTTATCGGTGTTTGTTAGATCAAAGAGATAATGCGGAATCTGCTTGTCGTCTACGGTAACCACCAGTGTCGGAAACTTATGGATGTCGAATTCTTTTATTAGCTTTTTAACTGCTTTGCTGGCGTTTTTACTGTTTTCTACTTTGTACGCTGCGAATTCTTCATTGATCAGGGTCACAAGTTCCCCGGTCGAAAAGTATTTGATGAAGTTGAGGTCCTCACCTTCATCCCAAAATAAAATCAAGGTAGGCTTTTTGTCATCGATTTCCTCTGAGTCAAGAAGCTCACCGTCTTTCCATTCGATCAGAGAATGGTTACTTAAATCAAACTTTGGTTCTACTTCAATGCTCTTTTCCAAAAACTTCATCGTTTTCTTTTTTGTCTTGTATCCAGTTAAGATCAAAGGAGAAGGAGATGCTGGTGAGTCTACAATCAGGGTTGGAAAACTACGTATTTTGTACTTCTGCTGCAGCTTTTTTATTAGTGCAGGGTTTTTCCCTGCATCTTTGCTTCGGTCAACAAGTTTGACAGGTACGAACCAGTGGTTTATCCGTTTTACTGCTTGAGCATCGTGAAAAACCTGTTTTTTCAAAAGCTTACAAGGTCCGCACCAGTCTGCGGTAAAGAAGTACAAAATCGGTTTGTTTGCGCTCTTTGCTCTCTTGATTGCTACGCCTGGATCTACCCATCGGACGATTTCGTGAGTGTCTTCTGGTGTCGCTGCTTTTACCAGGATGCCACCAACCGCAAACACCAAAGAAACTATACTTAGAATTATTAGTGATTTAGGCCAAGACTTTGTTGAGGGGTAGCTATTCTTTTCCATAGGACAGCTCCTTTGAATTTAAAAAATAAATTGCTATCAGCAAAGAAGTTGTCACTTTAAAGGCATAGAGACTTGAAGCGAAAAAGATATCTTGTATCGATACTAGACTCGGAAAGTTTATTGATGGGGATATCACACTCAGCGCTTCAATAGAATAGTTGGCATATGCAGGTTCGTTCCAGCAAATACTTAGTATAAAAGGAATGCTTGCAAATAAAAGTATGAGTATGTAGATGAAAACATCTGCCACTGCTGGAAGTAGAGCAGATAGTATCAGTACAACTGAAGTAACCCCAAAGCTAATTGAAACTTCCTGTGGCAAATAGGAAAAATCTACATAGTAGAAGTCGGCAAGCGAACCTTTGGTTAATAGCAGCCAATGCGCTATATCGTTTGCGACGGCTAACACGCTCACTACGCATGATATCGTTAGCCATTTGCTGAGTAAGTACTGGGATCTTTTAATGGGCCTCGAAAATAACAGAGGAAGTATACCTTCACTGCTGTCACATCCAATGATTCCGGCGGCCAAAATCAGGGCAAAGTATGAAGCGTTTTCTGTGGAGACTAATCTCGGAATTTCTTTTGCAAATGGACTGAACACCATAAAACAGTCAACTATTAATGGGAAAATAAAAAATCCAACAACAAGAGCAAGTCGAATCGGCCTGCGAAGGAGCTGCTTTAGAGTGAAGTAGACTATTGTTTTATTCATAGGCTTTCATCAGCTCTTCTGAATAGCTGCTCTAGTTTGCTTGTTGTCGGCACGGCTTCTGCCACAGGGTATCCGGACTCACCAAGCTTTGATATGAGCATGCTGTTTTGTATTTCTCCACCGGTTCTAAATATTGCTGTGGGAAAGTCCAGTTGCTCAAGTTCTGTTTCGGTACTTTCTGCAACTTTTTCTAATTCCTCTTTCTTAACTTTATCTGCTAGGTCAGAAGACCATTTGACCCTCAGGGAGCCAGCCTGGATAGCTATCTCCTTCATGTTTTGATCTGCCACCACTTTTCCAGATTTAATTAGTATCACCCTGTCGCATATCTTTTCCAATTGGTCTAACTGGTGCGAGTTTATGATGATTGAGCATCCATTGTCTTTCTGCTTGGCGATGAGAGATCGAAATAAGGTGACACCATCTGGATCAAGCCCTGATGAAGGCTCATCCAAAAACATGTACTGCGGATTCTTTAGAAGAGCCTGAGCCATGCCCACCCGCTGCAACATACCTCTGGAATAGTTCTTGATTCTCTGGTCCCAGGCTTTTCTTTGCAGACTTACCGCTGTTAAAACTCTCTCCACTTCAGGATTGATATCTGCTTTTTCAATGCCGCATAGCTCAGCATGGAATTTAACGAATTCGCTACCCGTCATCCAGTTTATGAAATTCAGCCGCTCCGGTAAGAATCCGGTCTTCTTGTGAACATCGATGGCATCGGGGACTAGTCCACCTATTAAAATAGAGCCACTTGTGGGAGCAAGTATGCCCAGCATGCAGCTCATTAGTGTCGTTTTACCGGCTCCGTTAGGTCCGATGAGCCCGAGTATTTCGCCTTTGCCGACAGTGAAGCTAACATTGTCCAGGGCACGAAAATTGCCGGATTTCGTGCGAAATTCCTTGGTTAGATCTTTGATCTCTAAAGCTGCTTCCAGTGTCTAATTCTCTATATCAACACTTGACCTTAAAATGATATCACGGGTGTGAGCCTTTGGGTTGGATGATAGAACAGAGTCTGTGTGTATACTGCCAAATGGCGTCAGTCTGTCTCTCTCTTCAAATTTGAGAGACAAAATATATTCTACCTATGCTCTATGTTTGAGCTTCTTTAGTGGTCAGCTTCCCGACAATGATTGAGAATATCACCGCACTTACAGTGAATGTGACTAGATCAAGACCAGGCAACATTTCCGATACTCTCAAAATAGATGGAACCGGCAGGACGCCTTCGTCAAGCCTTACGAATAGCGCAAAGAGGTTGTTGGCTGCGTGAATACCAAGAGCGTACTCAAGACCATTTGAACGAATGGTTACATACGAAAGCAGTATTCCAATTCCGACATACATTGCACCAACCAAGATTGGATCGTTCAGCATTTCCGGGTTTAGTAGATGTGGTACCAGAAAGAGAAGTCCGTTTATGATAGAAAGTACCCAAATGTTCCTGGTTGCTAGAGCCATACCTTGCAACAGCCAACCTCTGAAAAATAGCTCTTCAGTTGTTGTTTGAATTGGGGTCATCAATAACACAAGCGGCAGTCTTGAAAAGAATTCCATCGGCTCAAAAGTAAAGCTATAAGCCTCTGGATGAAAAGGATAATCTATTCCAACCGAAACTATACCTAGTAAGAACCAGATAACAAAGCCAACTCCTATTCTCTTCCAGCGGATTTTGCCTACTGGGGATACGAGAGTTATCAGAGACCGCTTGTGTACTAACTTTACCCAGACCAGAACTGATACCAGAAATGGTGAAATAGAGAGGTTCAGGGCTATGTATTCAGCTATCGGATCAACGTTTAGCACATGGCTTGTTTTTGGATCAAATTCTGGCCAGCCGCCGGCAGCTATGCAGATTGCTAACAGGTAAATAACAATTCCACCTACAAAGTAGAATATGCATCCGAGGAGTATGCCCAAAAAGTAAAGCCATCCCTCGGAGCGGCCTTGTTTGCCCAGGGAGAGATAATCAGTCTCAGTGGTCGGAGTTGAAGAGGTCAATTCTTGAGGATATTTTCGTACAGTGGTTTTCTAGATTATATCCTCGGATTATAGCTTGTGTCAGATGAATTGCTCTCCATTCATGTTATGAGTCAAGCTCTTCTTTCCGGGTAGAAGGTTTAGCCTCAGCAGACCCTCCGGAAGGATGCGGTCTTTTCGGCACCGGTGCATTTGCGTATCCGTCGTCATCAGGGTCTTCGGTATCTTCTTCATCCAATACTTCCAGCAGCAGTTCGTATTCTTTGGCTTTATCTAAGGCTGACTTTTCCAGGTCCAAGCTGCCTTGCTTTTTAGCCATGGCTGCTCTGTTTTGCCATGTGACAATCTGTAATTTTAGTTCTTCTCTTCGCTCGAATTTCGTAGTCATAAGTGAAGTCTAGGGCATCTACATTCATCAGTCCAGCTATCAGGAACTACTCCCCGACGGAATCAATTAATGAGCAATACATTCAATCCTAATCTATAATCGATTTAGGACATGAATTCGAGAGGGTCAGGAACATGGGGATTTCGCAGATAGCAAATTCAGACAAGATAAAAGGGTGGCATCTCTATGATTCGGAGCATGATGACTATAGGATAGGCATAGAGAAGTGTGGACGTGAGTCCGGGTCTAACTGTGGCTTTATTGAATCTATTGTCCGCGATTCCGACTCCGAGGAAGACAAGAACAAGTCTGGGCATTTGGTACAGTGTTGCGGGGTAGATGATTATCTGGGCGAGCGCATACGAATGAAAGCTTGGGTTAAGTCGGAGTTGGAGCCCGGCGCCGTGGGCCGGCTGGAATTGATGTCTATTGGTCAATGGGGTCGATATTGTAAGTGGAATGGCACTTTCGACAACATGAGCGATAGGCCGATTATCGGGACTACGGATTGGAAGCAATATGAAATGGTTGTTGATGTCTTGAGAGGTTCATACAGCATGACTTTTGGGCTCTTTCTTATCGGAATGGGCAAAATGTGGCTTGATGATATTACTTTTGAGATCGTCGAAAAGAGCGTTCCTTTGACCGGGTTAATACCGGGACCTATTAACTTGAGCTTTGAAGAGTGATTGGTGTAAGGTGTAGCAATTCATCCTAAAGCTGTCATCGGAGTCTCAATCTAAATTGCTGAAGCTAGACCAAATAAATTGGTTTCGACCATTTGTCTTTCCTCTTTTCGTTGTTTTGTTGATCTCGGCGACGTCTATGTTTTGTCCTGGTGTTTGTGCTGAAGAGGACAAACTACTGGCGCCTTTTTGGATACAGGGAACAGGCGCCGTCAAAAAGCCGATTTTGTGTTTGAGAGACGATGCTCCCTTTATTGTCCAGGGTGAGAGACCATATCTTCAAAAGATTTTTCCTGACGAAAGAAAGGTTAAGCAAATTGATTTTCCGTACTCACTGGAGCCGATAAGCCTCAGTGCCACCAGTGAAGGGAAACTCTATTTTGTGGCAAGAGACAAGGTGGAAAACAAGTTCTACCTTGAGGGTGAAGAAGGTCTAAAATCCCATGTCTTGCCGGAGGAGATAACCGAAGGACATCTGGCACAGTTGAGTCTGGCTGCCAGCAAATATGGTATCGCTTTTCGAATTAGCAATTTGATTTATATACTGGAGCAAGAAGGGGATGGCGAAGTATGGCGGAAGGTAGAGATTCCCCCTGTGCGCGCTGGAAAGGATCCTAGCTCTTTTGTTGTTGGCAATGAAGGTGTTTTTCTTGGCTATGCCATGGGTGAGTCTGGTGGTGCTCTGGTCGCTTTTGATAGAAAGAAGAAGGAGTTCTTTCTGACTAGGAAAGTATCAAATATCAATTATATGTGTGTGGACCGTGGCGGCAGGCTCTGGTTTACCTGCACCAGCAATTATTTTCTGGATGTGGCCGGCTCTCTGCATTCCTTCGCCGGTGAGAAAGTGTTTCTACATGCCAGTACCCAGACCAATGCCTCTAGATCATCCAATTGGAATTACCCGGCTACCATTTTTTCGAGCCTGGCGTTTGATAAAGCCAACCAGATTTACCTGGGCACATCATCCCAGGGAGTGTTTAAGTCAGACAAGGGCAAGTTTGTCCGAGTCTCAAAAGGTTTCGAAGATGGAGGAAAATCTTCTAGAGTTGACGCGATTCTTCCGATTGAAGAAGGCATACTCTTCTCCGTTGCCGATCATGGTGTCTATCTACAGCGATACAACTAATTTGATGTATCGCTGTAGGCTGTGCGGAATTCTACTGCCAAATCCGAATGGGCAATTCTCTAGCTAACTCCAAAGCAATCCGAAGACAAGGCACAAGCTTCCAACAAGCAGGCCATAGGACCATATCGGTACTGACGATAGAAAATTCCGGCAAGCTAGATAGATGTGCTTGACGGCTTCCTGAGAAGCTTCATCTCCGTTTACTGCAGCCGGCAAGATGAATATGCCAACCACGAGAATAACCAACGGAGATAGATAAAGCCATATAGCCACAGATTGAAGTAACGGCAGTGCTTTACCATTTTTTTGAACCGGAAATGTGCTGAGATTGTACATGGTGTAGTGATACTGAATGCAGTTTCTACCATGATACAGGTGCGGCCAGAGGGGGCAGGCTTACCATAATTCGAGCTTAAGGATTTTTGTGTAATCTGCTAACTTTCAATCATGCAGTAAGAATGATTCTCTGTTGCCACAAAGAGCCCCAGTACTTTATCGTCTTCATCGGTTATGAGCCACGGATGGGAATCGAATGTATGAAATTCCCGGGTTTGCTCACCGGATACCCTTCCCTTCATTTCTCTTTTCCCTTCGAAGTCTATCCAGAATACCTTTAAGGCACCTGGCGTTTTGTTGAATATGGTGATGCTGGAGTGTGTATTACTGGCTATTGAATTTACTTTGTCCTCGGCCGAAGCGGGCAACGAGTTTAGCAAGACTCTGCCTTCAATAAGTCCGGGTTTCAATTGGGCTTCTGTGGACTCTTCAAAATTGAGATTCTTTGCTGTCGTTAAATACTTCTTCCTCGCGTACATACAGGTTACCGGAACTGAGTTATCTACTTCTTCGAACTGTATGTCGTCTATCCAGATTTTCCCATCGCCGGAGAGCATTATTCCAAAGGCGATTTTGGTGCTTTGTTCCGAAACGTCCAGGACAATGCTGTATTGTCTCCAGTCGGTTGTTCCTTTGATCAGTCTGTCTTGCATATTGTCGAAAGCAAGGGGGCTATCTCCTTTTTTTCCATCTACACGCATCCAGCCGCTTGTCCAGCCTTGTACAGCTTCTGTTTTTAGCCAGAAAGTCATTCTCCAGCGTTTTCCTTTGTATTCATCAGGGCTGGCTTCCTGCATGAGCGTGCCGAAGCCGGAGGCTGACGGTTGGGAATTGGTAACCTTTGCAGACTGGGTCCCACTATGGAAGGTCTCCTTGTCCACCATTGCAGAGTATTGGCCTGGCTCGCTGCCAGACATAAACCACCCTGGGACTTTGGAATTAGTTTGATCATCAGTCATGTTTGTCACTCTTGCCAGCCTTGAGTTGATGCACGGATTGCATTATATCCATTTTGTAAGAATCCCACTGGTGGAATTGCTATTGAATATCTACTTCTACTTCTGCTTCCACTGGAACCGGAGATTTCTGGGGTACTAGACCTAGCAGAATTGCCATAATAAGACCGCAACAGCGGAAAGTAGGCCTGCAGTATGTCCTTAGAAATTCATGCCTTTCATAGTAGTAGCCGAATGCTATTACAGCGCTTATGAAAGCAAGTTTTCCAGCGGCTGGCAGGTGATAGTGCGTTATTTCCTGCGCAATGAGCTGAATTCCCACGAAGCCGACCAGAATGTAAGCTATGGATTTTAAGATCGGCATTGTATTCATCAGATTAATAAAGTATCCCGACATCAATCGCATCACCGCTATGCCTATGAACACTCCTGTGATAACTACCCATAGCTGAGAGCTTAGAGCGACTGCTGCAACGACATTATCTATGGAGAAAGCCAGGTCAGTTAACTCGACCATCAAAACTGTCATCCAGAAGCCATACTGTCTTAAATTCGTTCCATGGGATTCAGAAGCATGGTATTTGCGACCAAGGTGGTCCACCATTAGATAGATAAGGTATAAGGCTCCTAGGATTTTTAACCATTCTATCTCCATCAGTAGAGCGGCGAAGACTATCATCAATCCGCGAAAGAAGTACGCTCCTGCTAGTCCGGCAAAGAGAGCCATACGCTTCTGTCTTTCCGGTAAATGGTCCACCATGGCTGCGATGATCATCGCGTTATCTATCGAAAGCAGACCTTCCATTACAATTAGAGATAGGATGATCGGCAGATACCCAATAATTACTTCAATTTCTATATTCATTGTTTGGTAAGGCTCTCCATGCCTCTGGGCTGAGAGAATTTGAAGCGCTTGTACCAATGGCGCTGATTAGAATACATAACATGGTGATACCAAATAAGCTATCGTTCGTGGTGCGTTTTAAGCTTAATTCTTAGCAGGGCAAAGAGGATGCTAATTGCTTGTAAAACCCTGCCGAATCAAGGAAATCTTCACTCTGCCTTCACACTTTGTAGGCAAGATCTAGTGTGAATGAAGAATTGTGCCCAGTAACTTGGGCAGCTCTAACTCTTCAGGTAGAAGAGTAATAGGATTTTTGGTAGCTATACTTTGACCTGTAGAGTAGGTCGATAGGATAATTGATTACAAGGGTAACTGAACGTAGAAGTGAACAAAATTAAGGTAGGGGATGCCGACAGACCTCACCTAGAGGCAGAGCAGAAGTTACCAAAAGAGCAGTTGGAGCATACATCTTCCTGGTGGAAGGTCATGTGTTTGACAGGCGTGGACTATTTCTCTACTTTGGGTTATCAGCCCGGGTTGGCTATTTTGGCTGCCGGTGTTATCTCTCCAGCCGCGACTCTTGTTCTGGTACTGGTCACTCTTCTAGGCGCCTTGCCTGCGTATGCTCTGGTTGCGAAAGAGAGTCCCCATGGGCAAGGCAGCATCGCAATGCTGGCGCGACAATTTTCCGGGTGGCGAGGCAAGGTCATTGTGTTGATTCTGCTTGGCTTTGTGGTCACTGCTTTTCTCTTTACGATTACCCTTTCCGCAGCAGATGCGACGGCTCACTTGATAGAAAATCCTCTTATCAACTTAGGTACTGGAAGAGGGATTCGCATTCTTTCCACGATAGTCATGATCGTAGCTCTAACGGCTGTATTTCTTGGTGGACTGAAGGAGGCCGTCAGGTACGCGGTCTTAATTGTTGCCTTGTATTTAACTTTGACCGCGATAACGATAGGTGCATGTGTAGTCGATATTGCAAAGGACCTATCCGTTGTAGAGCGATGGAGTTTGGAGGTGAAAAGCCTTTTCTCGTCTCCTTTTGTTTTAATTGGTACGGCGATGCTGGTTTTTCCTAAGTTGGCGCTGGGTCTCTCCGGTTTTGAAACCGGAGTTGCGGTAATGCCATTGGTCAAAGGTGATAGGACAGATTCTCCTGGTACTTTGGAGGGGCGTATCAAAAACACAAGAAAGCTGCTTATGGCTGCTGCCTCGGTAATGTCGACCTTCCTGATTCTCAGTGCTTTTGTGACGACTCTCTTGATACCTGCCAATCTTCTAGCCGAGGGACAGCCGGCTAGCGGTAGAGCACTTGCCTATCTTGCGCATCAAAAGCTTGGTACCATTTTTGGAACAGCTTATGACCTCGCCACTATTTTTATCCTCTGGTTCGCTGGGGCTTCAGCTTTTACTGGCCTACTCACTATCATTCCTCAGTATTTACCCCGTTACGGCATGGCTCCAAATTGGACGGCTGCACGGGTGCCGCTGTCAATTTTGATATGCGCTTTGTCTATCAT
>MDTD01132194.1_pt1 | contig 23208 bp, 21 predicted proteins | sample 811221 | NCBI WGS metagenome assembly MDTD01 (sample SAMN05326646, study PRJNA326480) | marine metagenome | isolation source: seawater | place: Pacific Ocean: South West | collected 2011 | reverse complement strand
TAAAGATGAGAATAAAGATGAGAATAAAGATGAGAATAAAGATGAGAATAAAGATGAGAATAAAGATGAGAATAAAGATGAACCAGACATTGAAAAAGGAAAAATAGACGATGATATACAAATTGTAGAAGAAGATATTATTTTTGGTCAAGATGATAAAGATATAAATAAAGAAGAAAAAACAGAGGAAGAACTACAGGAGGATTTTATAGATTCAATCGGCAATAAATAAGTTTTTAAATTATATTTTATATCTTTCAAATAAATTTATTTGTTTAGAATATAGTGTATGAAGGGAAAAAAAGATAGAAGTATCAGAAAGAAGGGGCAGATAAGAGGGAATACACGCAACAAAAAGAATACTTTAAAAAAACATAAGAAAAAGGTTAACAAGAAGAGAACTATCTCTAAAAAACAAAAGGGAGGAAGTATTTTAGCATCTATTGGTATTGGTGCCGCGGCGACAGCTGTCACGGCCGCTGCTTACAAGGGATACAGAATGATCAGTAGATTAAATGATAAGGGATACATGTTCCGTTTATTAAATCAAGATTATATTTCATATGCTCCAAAAGTGATTGTAGTCGAGACACCAGATTTCATGAAACATTATTTAGAATGTGTATCAACTGTTGAATTCTTCCAACTGCTTTTGAGTAATAGAGAATATTTAAAATCAAAAACATTGCAAAGTTTAATTAAAGATTCGACGAAAGAAGAAAAGATATCTAAAAACAAACTATCTACTCAATACGGAGAAGAATACAAAGAACTAGAAGAATTATTAGATTATACGGACTACAAAAATAAAAATATAATAGAAAACATTGAATTAGAGGAAAGTGCTCTTGAATTAGATACGAAGGATGAAAATATTAAAGAATTAAGAGATTTATTATTGCTAACGGCCAAGATACCTGGTTCTAGTTTAGATAATAACTCCGAAAGTAGTAATCCTGAATTTCAAGAGTTAATTAAACTAGATAGAATTAATCCATATTTAAGTGTTTCAACATTTAGATGGCAGGATGTAGTTTATAGCGGATTATATGATGAATATTTCACATCAGAAGTAGATGATATTTTAAGAGAAAGAAACTCTGAATTTTTAACTAGAGATAATGAAAAAGTAAGATTACAAAAAATTATAAATCATTTATCAAAGGATCCAAATTTTATTGAGGGAATAAGGAAAAAAATGATTGAATGTTCTTCTAAACCAAGAGGATATCTTGATTATGTTTCATCTAGTATTTCTTGGGATAGTCAAAAGAAATGTTTAGCATGTCCCAGTCAAGAATGTTTATTATATATTTATGATTTCTATCAATCATTTTTAGAACAAGAAGATGATGTATTGCTTATTGATAAATTATATGCTTTAATGATTTGCGAGGCACGTATATGTGTATTATCTAAATGTTTAGCTCTAGAAGCAATACGTATTCAAGAAGGTAATAATAGTAAAGTAAGAAATCTAATTCATGAAATATACAAGCGAGACATGAAATCACCAACCGGTAGATCCCTTGAATTGCCTAATAAATTAATACCATTCAATCAATCTGGTGGAGCGGATGTAGTACAAGGAGCCCAACCTTCGGGTGTAACACCCGCTGTAGATGTAAATGTAAATGTTACGGCGCCACCTGAAGAAAGTTCTACTGTTGGCGAATTTTTTTCTTCGATAAACCCCTTTTCTGATGAATCGGGCGAGGAAACTCAGATGACACAACAACCTTCGTCGGTGCAGGGACAATTCCCTCAAGAACAAGTAACACAACCTGTAGCACAAGCACCTTTAGCACAAGAACAAGTAACACAAGCACCTGTAGCACAAGCACCTTTAGCACAAGAACAAGTAACACAAGCACCTGTAGCACAAGCACCTTTAGCACAAGACCAAGTAACATCACCAACAGAACAAACATCTCCACCATCAGTAGAATCAGAAACACAAGTTGTAGAACAAGAACAACAATTACCAATATTACCAGAACAGACCGAGATTATAGTAGAAAAACCAGAAGTTGTAAATGAAATATCACCTGTATCGATAGAACAAGAATCTACTCAAATAGTTGAGGTTGAACCTGAAATACCAGAAGATAAACCTTATGTGGCTGTGGATCCAGTTATAGAAACACATATTCTATCAATAGAAAATGAATTAAGAAAGCAGATTCCCTTACATGAATCAAGGAATGAATTATTTGATATATTAGGTGGAGATTTATCCGATCAATCCAATATAGTAGATAAATTTATGAATTATAAATTGGGAGAAAATATTAAATTAAAAGATATATTTATTAATGTATTCAGGGATTATACTTCTGATAATGCTTTAGAAGAAAAAGATGCAGCTATCCAAGCATTATTTAATAATATAAAAGAATATGGCATGATTTTTGTAGACTGTTTTAGTTTGGAATTTTTATTATCTGCTGGTAATTTATTTGATAAAGACGTAGCATATAATGACGTTGTAGGATTAGCTGATATAGTTTCAAAATTATATCTAGAAGGCAAAGATAGACAGGCTTCTATTATGGTGGTAGTATTATTGAAACTTGCAGATGATACAAACAGATTATATATCATAAAAAGTTTATTTGAAAGAATAGAAGAAATAAGATATAATGATATATCACTTGTGTCAATGTTACTTGCTGTAAATGTTAATTTACTAACAAGAGTTAATAAAAGCAAGGCAAGAATGTTGGAAAGAGTTGCTGATGTTTACAACTCGGCTGATAAGGATCAAAGAATAAATGTCCATACATTTAGTATATGGCCTTATTTATCTGAAATGGAAACCAAATTATTTGAAATACCTCAACATGATATATCTTATTATACAAAGCCCAGCACTGATATTTATAGTAAATATGAACCATTAAGTCAAGATTGTTCTCAGAGTGTGGACGATATAAAAGATTTGATTAGAAAGGGTGAACCGTTATCAATTGACTCATCTATGATTAATAATTTAGAAAGATGTCGTCCTAAAGAAATAAGAAATAAAAAATAAAAAGTAATGAATTTAATATATTTTAATATTTAATCTTTATTCAAATGAAAACTTGAAATTTTCATTGCCACAATCACCTTCATCTTTTTCTTCTAATAATTCATCTAAATCATCATTATAATTATTAATTTCGCTTTCAGTAATGTTTTTGACGAAATTATCTTCATCTAATAGTACTTCGCAGAAACCTGTTCCAGACTTGATAGTTTGTCCCATCATGATATTGGATGAAACACCTAAAAGATTATCTTTTTCCGAAAAGATACCTGCTTTGATTAATTGATCTGTTGTATCTTCAAACGAACATTTTGCTAAAGGACCTACATCCCCTCTATTAATACCTTGACGGTTAATTGATGTAAGAGATCCTTTACAAGACATAGTATCACATAATATCTCAATGTGTCTGGGATTGATATATTCACCTGCATGTTCAACGACTTCTGTAATTTCTTTTATTAAGATTTCTCTAGCGGCTTCAATACCTAATACTTCATATACTTCAATGATATCATTTGAAATTGTATTAAATTCATCAATATACTCATTATTAAATAGTTCTAATAGATTTTTACCATCGCAGATAAGAATATTCTTTTTAACTATTTCCATGTTATAGTCTTTCTTAACAATTGTTTTCGTATCATCACTGATTATGACATCCGTAATATTAGGTATTCCCTTTATCGTGATATTGTTTAAGATATCATCATTAATATTTTTTAAGATAGTGATAAAATCCGTTTGATCTTGAATTTCACTATCAGATTCTTCTTCTTCATCAACATTAATCGATATTCTACCAATTAGATTTTTAGAATTATCATCTGTATAAGTAAATGATATTCTATCTTCATCATATTCTAATAATTTCATATATACATCTTCCATTACTACCCCCTTTTCCATCATTACACCCTTATCAAATACCAGACGAATAATCCACGGTGAAACATTTGTATTATCATTATCATCAAGTTCACTAAATTCTCTATAGATATCAAGTAGTTCTTTATCTTCTTCAATCTCGGTCTTTCCAACAATATTGGGTGGATCATAGTAAATGCTACTACTAATAATTAAATCTTTCATCTTTGTAAATTCTAATACATTCTTAATATAAGATAGTTTATTCTTATCCTCTGAATATCTATCATATAAATGAATATTTGTTGAGGTAGACTTAATATTCTTACTAATATGAATCAATTCCTTTAATCTTGGAATACCACGAGTCACATTTGACTTGGCACTTACACCAGCGAAATGGAATGTATTTAGAGTCATTTGTGTTGCTGGTTCTCCAATACTTTGAGCTGCAACTGCACCAACCATCTCACCAGGAGATATCTTTGAATCATGAAACTTCTTCTTAATTGTATTAATAATAACCTTATATTCATCTCTTGAAACTTTATATTCTGAAATTAAAACCTTGGGATTCAAATGAATATCAACAAGTATTTCAAATATCTTATTATTCTTAAAATTCTCTTGAATATATAGTGAATTAATTAATCTTTGATTACCCTTTACTATATCAATCGGTAACATATTGCTCTTCTTCTTGCTTTTCACTGTATTCTCAACAATTCTCTGAATATGAATTGGATAATTGATATTATTATGAACTTCACCATTGAAAACATGTGTGATTAGATATTCGCGATGATCGAGTAACCGCTTGAAAATATCATCTAAAAGACCTTTCTTTGTATTCTTAGCTTTGTCACCGATAGTTTTATTATAATATTTACTCCAATCAGTCTTTTCATCAAAATAGTATTTATTTAATAGTTCATTATATGATAACTTTGTTAGATAGATAGATTGAGATTCAATATTAGTTCCATCCATACCATCATTCCCATATACAAATTGAATGATAGAACCAGTAGATCCTCTAACAGAATAATCATAACCAACCTTAAGATCTTCCATGGACTTTACAAGCTGCCTCTGTACATATCCAGTTTGAGCTGTTTTAACTGCCGTATCAATTAAACCTTCACGACCACCCATCGCATGAAAGAAGAATTCTTGGGGAGTTTGACCTGAGATAAATGAATTTTCTACAAATCCCCTTGCTTCAGCAGAGTCATCATATTTATAATAGTGAGGAAGAGTTCTTCCTTCAAATCCATATGGGATACGTTTGCCATCAACATTCTGTTGTCCTAAACATGCTACCATCTGGGCAATATTTGTGAGCTTACCTTTACTGCCTGAATTAATCATATAAGTAGCACGATTCTTAGGATCAAGATTTTCTAAACCAATCTTACCTGTTTCATTAATAGTCTTATTAAGAATACCATTCACCTTACTTTCAAAGTAATCTTTATTACTCTGACCAGGAATACCTTCAAAAATATTTAAATGAAACTCTTGCATAATATCTTCAATTTGAAGCTTCCTTTCATCAATTGTGGATTTAATCTTTTCATTTGTTTCTTTTTCCGCAATCATGTCACTGATACCAACACTGAAACCTTCCACAAGTAGGATATATGAAACAATCTTTTGTAAGTCATTTATGAAATCACATGTTCTTTCACTCCCTAAATCATTATAAATAGTATGTATTAAACCCTTTGAAGTTTTACTGAATAATCCTTTATCAAAAGTCCCCTGCTTTATAATTCCATTTACAATCTTAACAATATTAACTACTTCATTGTATTGAGATAATAATCCCTTCTTTCTATTTCCACTATCATCTTTACTCTTATTATTATCATAACCAGAATTCATCATATTCAAATTAATATTATCGGGTAATATATAAGATAAGATACTCTTTCCAGACCAAAGAGGAGTAACTACACCATCAATCTCAAAATCACTATCAGATTTAGGAATACTCCCATCAAAGGTTGATAAATCACATATAATATTCATCATTTGTTTGTAAGTGTATAAACATGAGTCTACACACTTATCTGCCTTAGATGAATCTGATATATTATAAATATTAGTATTTTCACCATAATGAAGTTGAGAACCTTCTCTAAATTCAATCACTTCAGAATGAGTTAACTTGTATAATCCTAAAAGTGTATCTTGAACAACTGTGATAATTGGTTTATTTTCTCTCGGTGAGATAATTTGCTTGGCTACAGAAGCGATATTAATTAATTCGGACATACTGTCTATGCTTTGAGGAACATGCATATTCATTTCATCACCATCAAAATCAGCATTATAAGGAGAAGTAGCACTTACATTGAGTCGGAATGTATCCCCTTTCATTACCTTTACTCTATGACCCATCATGCTCATTTTGTGTAATGATGGTTGACGATTAAATAATACATAGTCATTATCTACAACATGGCGGTTTACGGTATCACCATATTCTAATTTCATATTCATTTTATTTGTTTCGGTAATTAAGAATTTAGAACCATTCTTCTTTACAATACTTTTCGCACCTGGCCAATTTTTAGGACCATTGTATACAAATTCTTGTAATTCTTTGATATTAAAACTATTAACAATCTCTGGATAAGTTAGATTTGTTGCTATCTTAATGGGAACACCAAGCTGATCTAGATCAATGTTTGGATCGGGTGTGATAACACTTCTTGCTGAAAAATCTACCCGCTTACCCATAAGATTTGATCGGAGACGACCTTCTTTACCTTTCAGACGTTGCTGAATAGCCTTTAGTGGTCTTCCAGAACGATGTGTTGATTGAGAAATACCTGGTTCTTCATTGTTAATAAAGGTAATTATGTGATAAACAACCATGTTGTACCAATCATTAATGATTTCTTCTCTGGCGAATGATTCAATTTTCTTTTTTAATTGATTATTATATTTGACTATTTCAGCAAGTTTATGTGTTAAATCATCATCCATACGCTGAGAATTGCCCTGCTTTACAGATGGTCTGACTGCTGGAGGTGGAACTGGTAATACAGAACAGATTAACCATTCTGGGCGACACCAGTTGCTACTAAATCCTAGTAAATTAGAATCTTCATCTGAAATCTTTTCAAATAGTGATCTTACATATTCAGCCGTGAAATATTGAGATTGATTTTCTCCAGTTACACCTGATACACCTATATCTTTCCATATTGCTTGAATACCAGAGATACCATCTACCTTATATCGGCTAGGTTGAATACATCCACAACCATCTTCTGTTTCTTGACCACAGCGAGTTATCTTACTACTCATTTCATAGATTGTATTCCACCGTGTTTTATTTGATTTATTTGTCAGCTCAGATATAGCTGGAGAATCTTTATTTACTCTCAACTTACCACATCTGAAACATACGCATTTCAAGATCTTAACAGTTACATCTATAAAATGATAATTATATACGGGTCTTGCTAATTCAACATGCCCGAAATGACCAGGACAACCAATATTATCTAAACCACACGTGGCACACACTTTACCCATATCAGTAGTCCCCATTCGGTTATCAAATAATCCCTTTATTACGGGAACATCTTTATCATATGTTTCATGTTTTGTTACTTCAACAACTGAATTACTGCGTATTTCATCAGGTGACATAATACTAAATTGTAATCCAGTAACATCTTTCGTAATTGGTTCGAATTCAGTCATTATGATATTACTTATATAATTTATAAATTATTTTTAAATCAAATTTATTGAAAATACAAATATAGTTTATCATTTATATTTAAATAAAAAATTTGATTTAAAAATATTTAAGAAAATTAATTAAATAAAGAATATGTCAATAATGTCAAGCGTCCATAATATGACTACACGCTCAAAATCCAAAGATAATAAACCACCCCCTCTACAGATTGATGACGATGGAGATGATAGTGTTGATGAACATGGTAATCTTAAAGGATTTATTGATTATGATTGCGAAGATGAATTTGATCATGATGAATTTGACGAACAAGTTTCCCGACTGAGTGGTGGGATGTTGAAACCAAAGAAGAAAAAGAAAGACAAGAAGCAAAACAAAAAGATAAGAAAAAACTCCCGTGATAAAAAACTAAATGATGTATTCTTGACTTATCTTATTATGAAAGCAACTGAAAAAGCAAATGAAGAACTTAAAATGAAACGTAGGAACAACAAAAAGAAAATACAAGTTACAGAAGAAATTGATTCATCTAGACTTTCTAGTCCAGAATCTTCTGATTTAGATGATGATTTAGAACTAAGCATGGAAAAAGAGGTTGAAGAAGTAAATTTAGATGTAGGAACACCAAAACAAAAGACTATCTTGGAGGTTATATTTCCTTCAGAATCTGATGATGATTCATTCCATATTGATTCGGACAATATTGAGTCAGATAACATTAGCGATAACACCACTGATGGTGATGATGGCACAGAATCACATACTTCTTCTGAAAAGATATCAGTTTTAAAAAGATTAGATTTAAATGAAAGAGAAAATGATGAATCTTCAACGGATGGTTCGGAAGAATATTCTTATGAATATGATGAAGCAGATGAGAAATATGAAGAGTTAATTGATAAACACTTGTTAAAAGACTCAGAGGAGTCTAATATGGAATACTATCATCACCTTGATAAATCTAAGAAGGAAGAAATTTTCCGCTTAACAAAAGAAATCTATGAATACAATGGAAGCAATGTTCCTCTGAGATTTAAAGTGATTGAATCTGAGATGGACATGAAAACTAAAGCAATCGCATTAGAAAATATTGACAAGTTAGCTGAAATGGATGTATCAACTGGAGAACATAGTAAAATGGATCACTGGATTAATGGATTGATGAAGATTCCTTTTGGAAAATATAATAATATACCGGTAAATCCTGATAGTACCACTAAAGAAAAAAGGGAATTTATTCAAAATACTTACAAGACACTTGATAAAGCAATTTATGGTCACAAGGAAGCTAAAACACACATGCTTCAAGTAATTGGAAAATGGATGAAGAATCCAGGAAGTGGTGGTAATGTTCTTGCGATTCAGGGTCCTATGGGAAATGGTAAAACAACTCTGGTAAAAGAAGGAATTTCAAAGATATTGAATCGCCCATTTCATTTTATAGCTCTTGGGGGTGCTTCTGATTCAGCTTACTTTGATGGTCATTGTTATACTTATGAAGGTTCTCATTGGGGTAGAATTGTTCAGATTCTCCAAGAATCTAAATGTATGAATCCTATCATCTATTTTGATGAATTAGATAAAATCAGCGATACAACTAAAGGGGATGAAATTACTCACATGTTAACTCATCTTACAGATCCTTCACAGAACTCACTATTTCAAGACAATTATTTTCCAGGTGTAAATCTGGACTTGTCAAAGGCACTATTCATCTTCTCTTACAATGATGAAAGTAAGGTAAATAAGATTCTTAAAGATCGCATGTATGTAATTCACACGAAAGGTTTCAAAACAGAAGACAAGATTAAAATTTGTAATGAATATCTTATTCCAGAAATATTTGACACATTTGCATTTGAAAGAGAAGAAATTGTATTTACAGATGAAATTGTAAAAATTATCATAGAAAAGCACACCGAAGGTGAACAAGGTGTTAGAAATCTAAAAAGATGTATTGAAACGATAATCTCTAAAATTAACATTCATATCTTATCACATGGAGATAATGAATTATCATTTAATCTAGAAGATTTAACTTTACCAGTTACTCTAAATGAAAAACATATTGAAATACTATTAACGAAAGATAGTTCAGAAGATAAACCACCGTATGGGATGTATCTATAAATTTAATGATTTATAATTATCTTTAAAATAAAATTTTTTTTATGTATAATATAAATGGATATTGATTTAGAAACATGTATCCTTGCATTTTTAATTGGCTTCGCTCTGTACCTTCTTGTAAATAGAGTGTTCACAGAGGGATTTGAAGAAATCTATAATCATGAAACTGGGGAAGGTATTAATCCAGAATGCTTGGATATCAGTGTCTCCGGAAATTGTGATCCGAATGAAAAGTTAATTTCATGTATGGACACGAAATTAGGCGAGGCTGGTCAGAAAAGAGGTGTCCCCTCTTGTGGTATTAATAGAGCCAGATGTAAATTCCTCCCTAACCATGTATGGTGTGGTAATGATTGGGGGAAAAACCCAGGTCAACCCCCGGGTCAATCGCCCAGCCCATCTCCCACCCCCACCCCTCTCCCACCATTAGATTCAAACGATACAGACAATTTTAGAAATTATTTAAAATACCAGGAAGTCGTGAATGACGAGCTAGATAAAACTTTTACTGTTATGAGTATTTACTGGGCTACAATGAAAAATGATAGTAATAATAACTTATATTCGCGTATCAGGTGCCCACTCGCAAGAGGAGAGGATGTAAGATTCACTGAACCCTCAATCAAAAAAGGGGTAGAATACTTAATGATTGATGCGAAACTATTAACCCATGTTGAAGAAGACATAGATTTGACTCTATCTTTTATGATAGAACTACTTAAATTTTTTAATCCCATAACATTAAAGTTTTTATATTTGCGTGGTCCGGCGAGTGGTATAACTGGAGATATCAGTGTTCTCGGTAACATGAGTGGTGTATTCCCTAAACTAACATATTTGAATTTATTTCAGAATGGTATAACTGGAAATATCAGTGTTCTAGGTGACATGGGTGGTGTATTCCCTCAACTAGAAGAATTATATTTAGGTTTGAATGGTATAACTGGAAATATCAGTGTTCTCGGTAACATGAAAGGTGTATTCCCTCGACTAAGAAAATTATACTTAAATAGTGGTGTTAGTATAACTGGAGATATCAGTGTTCTCGGTAACATGGATGGTGTATTCCCTCAACTAGAAGAATTAGATTTAAGTTATAATAAGGGTATAACTGGAAATATCAGTGTTCTCGGTAACATGAGAGCTGTATTCCCTCAACTAAGAAAATTATATTTAAATAGTAATAGTATAACTGGAGATATCAGTGTTCTCGGTGACATGAGAGGTGTATTCCCTCAACTAGAAGAATTATATTTAGGTTTCAATGGTATAACTGGAAATATCAGTGTTCTCGGTAACATGAGAGGTGTATTCCCTAAACTAAGACAATTATATTTAGATAGTGTCAGTATAACTGGAGATATCAGTGTTCTCGGTAACATGAGAGGTGTATTCCCTCAACTAGAAGAATTATATTTTGTTACTGCTGGTATAACTGGAAATATCAGTGTTCTCGGTAACATGGGTGGTGATTCCCCTGTATTCCCTCAACTAACAGAATTAGATTTAAGTGAGACTCGTATAACTGGAGATATCAGTGTTCTCAGTAACATGGATGATGTATTCCCTCAACTAACAGTATTAGATTTAAGTGGGACTCGTATAACTGGAAGTATCAATCAATCTATAGAAGATATATTTCCTAATATTAAATCGGTGAATCCATCTGGTTTAATATTCACCAATATCCCGAATTATTGTCTCGCACCATCGCCTACACCTTCGTCTACACCATCACCGCAATAATAAACCAATTCATTCAAACGCAATTGAAAGCATTCTTGTGAAAGCATTATCTTTAAAATAAAATTTTTTTATTCATACAATATTTGCTATGATATTCATCCTTTTCTAATTCATAATAATCATAAATTTTTAATTTATTCACAATAGTCTCTTGATTATTGTAGTAATAAAATCTAAAAAAATAATGTAAGATATCTTGTACATTATTTAAATCTGGATATTTCATACATAATTTACTTCCTATATCAATCATGCCTACCTTTGTAGAAGTAATATTATTACTTTGTATTAAATAATACAATAAATCACACATTAAATCATATTTATCTTTTGATAATGGTTTTTGATGAATACTACATTTACCATTATTTAACAGAATAGCACGTTTTTTACATCTTTTTCCACTCTTAGTCGTACATTTACATCTTTCTAGACTTGTCCAAATTTTTAAATTATCATATGAATTATCATATGGTTTTTCTGTATTAATATTTAATTCTCGGCAAAGAGGGCATTTGATGAATATATTGCAATTATTACTATAAACACAGTTTTGATAGCATTTTAAATGAAATTCATGACCACAAGATAGTTTATAAGTTTTTTTTTTTTAAAGGTGATAAGCAGATACTGCAATCCATATGATAACAATACATATTACGTCAATTTACTTTAAATAATTATATATTTCCCTCTAATCTCTGGATTACTATCATAGTTATCAAGCATATTAAATAAACACATAAGAATATTAATATTGATAAACCGATACAAGCTTTAATTTTATCACAACATTCCTCTTCTGATTCCCTTTGTCTTTCAAGACTTTTAATTTCTTCAGGTGTCATTACTATCACATTGTATGGCATTTTGTGATTGATTATTATCGCCAATATTTGATATTGGTAAAGATAAATCTGAAATCAAATTTCCATGTTTCTTTTTCATTTGTTCTAAATGAGATCTACAGTATCCGTAACCCAATACGCATGTTTTACCACAATGATTTCCTTTATTTTTGCCTCGTTTTAATGTAAATTCACATTTATGACTATAATTTTCTTTTAATTCTTTTTTAAGTGGTTCTATCTCATAGCTTGAAATACCACAATGAACACCAGGTATAACTTTTTTTAATCCATTAATCAAAGGCAGATGGGGTGAATTTGACCTACAATAGGGGCAAATATTACTACATTTCTTGTTATATGATGTATTATTAAATGATTTCATTAAACATTCATAATGAAAAACATGTCCACAATTTAATTGATAACTAAATTTTTCACTTAATTCTAATCCACAAATACCACAATCTTCTTCTGACATATTTATTTTTTTATACGGAAAATATATTTAAGTAATATTTAAATATTTATAACAGTGGAATGATTATTCATCATAGTGAACGGTTCAAATCTTATCAATTGTTCATAAAAAAACCATTAAAATACTCGGAAAAATTTACATTTGTTCCTATAAGATTAAAAAAAGATAAAGTATATCATAAATGTATCTTTCAAACACCATTATTATTCACACCATATGGAATTAATAGTACTCAAAACAATAAAAGTATTATAGATATTACATTTCAAAATATAGAAAATGATAATTCACAAAAAGTATTCCATGCGAATTTAAAATATATTTATGATACAGTTTATGAAAAATATAAATATGATTATATTGTGAATGAATTTTTAAAGAGAACAGATTTTAACGATTGTTTGCGTCTCAAGATTAGTGATAATACTATTCTTTTTGACGAATTCAAAAACACGATAGAAGATATAAATAATTATAGTTATGGAAATTTTATTATCGAATTAGAGGGGTTATGGTTAAATGAAGATAATATATGGTTCCAATGGAATTTATTACAAGCTAAAATTAGATTACCAACTCATTTAAAAGAATATTCATTTATAGATGAAATTCATGAAATTCGCGAAGAAACGATTAAAGAAGATAAATATGATAAAATGATTAAAATGGGAGTTCCTAAAGAAGCAGTTGATAGACAGAGAGTTCTAGATGGTAAGATACCTCATGGTAAGATACCTCATGGTAAGATACCTCATGGTAAGATACCTCATGGTAAGATACCTGCGCCACCTCCTCCACCACCCAATTTAAATGATCCGAATAAAAAATCATACATAGTACCCAAGATAAAAGCCTCTGATTTACAAAATGTTATACTAAAAAAAAGTAAACCAATTCAGAAGCCTAAGATAAAAAGAGATCCTAATCACTTTGAACCACCAACAATTGAAGAATTACAAAGTACATTATCCAGATTAAAAAAAATTAATATTGAATAAGATATACTTTTATACTGAATTAAGTAATATTTGTCATTGTGGATGGAATACCAGCAATATCTTTTTCTACTTCGGATACATCGTCTAATTTAATATCTTCATGTAAATCTAAAATACATTCTAATACATCATTGTTTTTAGCCCCAAGCTTAATCATTTCTCTGATTAAGTAATCTAGTTTAAGAGCATTAAATTTCCACTTGTTTAGTTCAGACAAACTATCCTTTTCGTCTATATGTATGTTTTCTCCTGTTTTATCGTGAATATTAATCTGAACGTAAGGATCAATAAAGAATTCTTTATCGGTTCTAGGATGATATGGTGGTTCGTAATTAAATTTATGTGGAACAAGGTAAAATCTATGACCTATCATTGTTTTTAGTTTAAAGGATCCTCCTTTTGGTAAAATACCCATATAGCTAATAGCATTTACTCTACTATCTATATCTTCAACCATATAGTTTCCCATAACCCAATAGATTAGATAGTTTTCACTTTTTAGATTAAAGAGTTTAACTAATCTTTTATCATCTTTAATTTGTGGTGTCTCGGTTGTGTTTTGCATATGATAAATCAAACAGGAATTCTTTATCATACTGAAAATTGAGTGACATTTATTACTATCGGGATAATCATCGGAAGAATAATACTTGCTCCTTGGCAAATAGTAGATATCTCGGAGCCATGAACTATCCGTGCTATCAGACAAGTGTCCTTTCAAGTTTTTTACTCTTAACCAATGACGATAAACTATGCGGATATCTTCTTCCTTTATGGAGTCTTTAATATACACTGATTTCACAAATCTTTGAAAGTTAATCACGTTTTTTACAGAGTTCCTAAATTTTGATAATTCCGCTCTTCTTCTTGGTGGATTTGAAAGAGGTGCTCTTGGTGTATATTGAATAGGTAAACTGAATAAAGTATGAGTATGAGATTGAGAATGAGATTGATTTGTTCTCCTTTGAGGGCATGTTGATCTGTTGTGACCACTTTGTCGGCAGATACTGCAAGGCATCTTGGTAATATACGATGTTTTTCTTACTTAATATTTGTAAAAGTAACATAATCAAATTTTTGCCTCTTCTATTTCAATCTCCTTAAAGATCTTATTTTGATTTTGACTCTTCTTACGATACATCTTAAATACATTTACTTCTTTTGTTTGTGTCTTAGAATAACTATGATTAATATAAATTGAAGGTGGTATAAATCCATTCTGTATATTTGTCGTAGATGATTTATCTATATATTCTTGATGGGTTAGAGTTCCACCAAAAATATCTAACTGTATCTTTTCAGGAGCTATCTTTACTCTGGAACGTGTATTGGTTACTTTATTATAATATAAATTTAAGAGGCTATATTTCTTGAATAAATCTTCGCCATGATAAGTATCAAATAAATATCTTCCAGCACATGAATAACAGCAAAAACTACCATTCATATAAAATGTTCCATTTATATAGTTAATTGGATAACTAATATTTTCTTCTAATTGATGATTACAATTCCAACACACACTTTTGTTACTTTTAGAATTTACTACTTGATGATTTGTATAATTATCAATACCATTAAATTCATCAATTGAACAATGATTCTGATTACTCTTGACATTTAATGATGATATTAAATTATCTACCTTTTCATGATCGAATTTAGGATTTTCATTTATAATAACATTATTTTTTGGTTTTCTACCTCTCTTTTTCTTTGGTTCCATTTATAATGTTAAAAAGATATTATCTTTAAGTTTAAATAGATTAACTTTTTTAAAATAAATATTAAATAATGTCTGCCGAACTCTCTTTTGATTCAAATATAATTCAATTATTATTAGTAATTGGAATAATTATTTTAGTTGCCGGTTATTTTTATTATGAAAATATCAAAATAAAAAACCAATTACTTGAATTTGAATATAAATTATCAAAATTAAATGATTTTGGATACTCTGAAGATCCATTAAGAATGTCTTCACAACCACATGCTTCGAAACAGTCACAACAGCCACAAGCACCACAACAACTACATGATCCACAAGGACCACAAGGACCACAAGAGCTATCAGAATTTAATATTCAAATGGAGCCTATGATTAACAATATAACTGAATCATTATCACCAGAAGAAGATAGATTTATTGAAGAAGTTATAGAAAAAAAAATACATGAAGTTCCACAAGGAGTATCGGAGGGTGTTCCCAAGGTTTTACCGGAAAAGGATGATAGTGAATGGTCTGATATAGATAAACAAATGAAAAATGATAATATCCTAACAGAAGATAAGAAGGAAAATCCATCCGATCCAGCTGAATTAGAATCTTTCAGTATCGATGAAATGTTGAAAGATATATCAGATGAAAACAAAGATGAAAATAACAGCGAAAAAACAGATAAAATTATAGATATAAGTGGCGATAAAGATTATAAAAACATGACCGTTTCTCAATTAAAGGATATTTTAATAGAAAAAAATTTACCTGTATCGGGTAATAAAACAAAATTAGTTCAAAGGATTTTAGATAACGATAAATAAATTTATATTTTTTTTTTATATTCTTTCTATATATAAATGGATTCAATGAAAGTTACCGATAATGTTGAATTAGACTTCCCTGCTCGTATGTCAGATGGTAGAATGTTTACTGATTATCGCCAAAACTGCTTGTTAAATAATGGATTAGCCAAGGGAAGAGGAAGCTGGGAATATCGCAACTATTTAACAGAAAATGCGGATCAATTAATGATAGAATTTACCAAAGCACAAGAAGCCGTTACAGAATGTACAAAATGTACTGATAATACGGTCTTGCCGGTTAGAACTATCCTAAATTGCGATCCGGAGGGGTGTAATTATATTTTAAATAATCCCAACGGTTTAGGTCAAGGCCGGCAATATTAACTTATTGTTTCCAATGATTATTACAGTCTAAGCATGTAATAAATTGAGTCATTGGTTCGTCTGCTGACCTTGTTTGCATTTCGTAATAAGTACATGAACGACTACCACATCTTCTACATTTAAACATATCTGTCATAGCTTCTGGTTTTAATTCATAACGTAGTTTTTCTTTTTTCATTTTATCTTCTATTAAAATTTTCCATCTTTCTGGAAATATATCCAAGGGAGACAATTTTGATATACTAGCACTCTTAATATCATCTTCTAAGATACGAGATTTTAAAGTTAAATTTTGAATATATGAATCACTTTTTATATTAGAATATAAACTCCGAATTCGAGACAAATATAAAGATTTAAATATAATACAATCCCATGATCTTTTTATATTTTTCTTTTTTGAATCATCAATTACTGAATTATAAATATCTTTTTCAATTAATCTAGATTTTTTTTCATCTTCTAAATGTTTATACAGCATCCCAACACATTTATTGCGTATTTCATCATTATAACTGCTATTCATGTTAATATTGATATATATCTTATAAATTTTAAATCAAATTTTAATACTCTGTGGTATCAATTTCTAAATTATCATCGGAGTCTTCTTTTATAAATTCATATTCTTCATCTGTTTCAGAATCGTGTGTCGTATATTCTTCATCGGTATATTCATATTGTTCTTCTTCATCACTTAGACAATCATCAAAATTATTAAATATTAAATTGTAAAATTCACCATAATCAGAGATACTTGTATTTATTAATTTATCCCCTTCAAATCTCATTATGAAAATATCTCCGAATAGTAATTTTTCTGATGAATCTTCTTCTAAAAAGTTGCTAATACCATTAGGTGGTAATTCATGTTTATTTTCAAATCCCGCATCACCATCATAAGATCCATAACATTTAGTTGTAATGTTTTCATATGTCCATGTATATAATTCTGTTATACTATCATTATTAATAGATAATTTTGTCAGATTTTTTAAAATATTGTTACCTTTAACTTTAACCTCTTTCATAGTATCATCTTTTAAAATTTGAACACACAACATTTATTTTTAATATTTAAGGCATAACTTTAAATATTATGTTATAATATAATAAATGGGATTTAAAGATGAATTTACTTTAGATGATAGATGTAGTGAGGCAGTTAAAATTATGAAAAAATATCCATCAAGGATACCAATTATAGTTGAAAAAAATGATAAATGTACATTTCAAGATATAGATAAAAGGAAATATTTAGTACCAAAAGATTTAAGCATGCATCAATTTACATTTATTATCAGAAAGCGTATCAAATTAAATCCATCTCAAGCTATATTTTTAATGATTAACAATACATTATGCCCGAGCAATACTACTATAGGCGAAGTTTATGATGAATATCATGATGAAGATGGTTTTTTATATGTTATTTATTCATCTGAAAATACATTTGGTTAAAATATTCATTAAATAAAAAATATTTATATTTATTATAGTATTAAATGGAAAATATACTACTTGTTGCTATTTTTATAGTCGGTTTATTTTTGCTAAGTAAACCAGAATTCAAATCAAATATTAAATCTAAAGTCAATAAAGCATGTAATTATGTAACTAATTATGTAGAAAAACCGTTAAAGAATTCTGTTAATAAAATAATCAATAATTATGAACCAACCCAAGAAGATATTCAGGAGAAAACTTATGTTGATAAAACTCAGCTAATCAAAGAATTTCCTTATCCACAAATTAGCAGAGGGGTTAAGAAATTAAGTGAAGGTAAATCCCCCTTCCCCCTTAATAATGATGATAAGTTTAAACCAAATGGAGATAGAGATTTAAAGTTTATTAGAAGAAAGGATACCCCTTCTAACATGACAAAAGAAAGAATGTATTTACCCGATTTCTATAGAAAAGATAGATTATCTGGAAATCCTTCTGGAACAGAAGAATTAAGGAAATTTGAACTCAATAATGATAAATCCGACCAATCATGGACGGATGAAAATGTATCCGAACATCCCAAGTTTTACAATGCTGATATTAAAAATGAATTAACCAATATTGGAGCCTTCTTTGATAAGAATAATCAATATAATGGGAAAACATCTACTAAATCGGAACCTTTAACGAGTGATAAGTGTTATAAAGATAAAGATGGCAATAAATTTTGCGAAGATAATACTCGTTTACAACTTATACCTCCTTCACTAATAAGCGATCCTCAAAAATGTTATGCCCTTAATAGTTGGGGTATGTATAAAGACATGCAATTAACAGAAGCAAATGATGATAGGGTTATCAATGGTGGAATGTTTTTCAATGGGATTAGCGCATCCAAAAAGAATAATGAAACATATTCGAGACCAATTAGCCAACAAGTGGGAAGTTGTGCTTTTTAAGATATTTACATCTATCGTTCATTTTAATTTTGTATCTTTTACACCATTCATAAGATAATTTTATTTGATTTTCACTTGGTTCACTATTAAAACATTTAGATCTAATTAGTTCTATACCCTCTTGTATCTTTTTTATCTGATTATTACAATATAACTTGTTTACATTCATCATTTCATCTAATAAATCCTTTGATATAGGAATATCAAAGTGTTTTCCAAATCCGCGACATAATATATTAATAATATCACTATTGTAACCTTTATAATTTTTACATATGATATATTTTTCAGAATTTGAGTTTCTGCTTACACATGGTTTATGTATATAAACACTATTATAAGAACGTATTAAGACAGATAATAATAATATTGTCTCCTTATGAAATATATCAAATATCTTACATACAAAGTTACCACCCTTCTTCTGAACATTGAGTGCTATAAATATTTCGGAATATATCAATTTATATGAATTTATCTCTTGTTTACTATAATCAAATGAATAATCAAATCCACCATCACCTGTGACTAAATCCACAGATTCTCTCCCATATTTTTTTATGAGTGATAATACATTTTTAAAATCATATAAATCTCCATCATCATTTATTCCATTATAAAATGATATCTTTTCATTATTTATTAATCTAGTATTCCATTTTGGTACACTTTTAATTTCACTTTGCAATGAATTACCATATATTTTAATAGTTTTATCTGATGATAGTAAATGAGTTATAGCTTGTATGAATCCACCAGGTGCTTCTGCCAAACACACTATTTTATTATTCAATTTATTATTTAATATATTATAATCATAATATATTTCGGTGAATTTAAAATATGAACGACTAATTGGCGATAACTTACTTATATTATTTCTATAATTTGATGTATAAATATACTCATAATCATGAATATTTTTCTTAACAAGTTCCCATTCTTTTGGAAAATCGTCAATCAATGTCTTTGTATTGTTTAGTCTTTCGCATAGTTCAGTCTGTATTTTTTCATCTTTTAAATAAACCAAATTATTGTCAAGATTTGTATTCTTAAATAAAAATTTCATATTAACAATTCATAAAATCTTTTTAAATTAAGATAATATATGAAAGAATGTTGTAATCATGATAATAAAGATAAAATATGTTTTCGTAAAAAAGATAAGAAAACCTTTAAATTACCTAGAAAGTTCTCTATAGAAAAGTGTAAAAATCCTAAAGGATTCACCATGCGTAGTAGTTGTGCTCCTTATAGAGATTGTCATAAAAAACAAAGTGGTGGCAAAAATAGCAGTAAACATAGCAGCAAAAAAAGATTTTTATATAATCCGAATAATCCTAAGAAATCATTTGATGTTTATATAGATAAAAATCCTGAAGACACAATCCATATCAAATATACCACTCTTCAAGATGTTAAAAATACTATTCAAAAGCTAGAAAGATTTTATAAGAATGATAAATATACACATAAAAGAATATGGCAAGTTGCTATGATCATGAAAGTTCGTTTAAAAGTTTTAAAAGATAAGAAATCACAACAATATAATTTATCTTATCGATATTTTAAACATTTAGGCAAAAGATCAAAGATAAAAAATAAAGACAAAAAGAAAGAAAAAAACATGAGAAAAAAATTAACTTTTAAAATTTGATTAGTTGTTAGCTTGAAAATTAACAATTTTAAATGGATACTTACGAATATATCTTTTATCTTTTCTTATACGTTTGGGGTTTCATGTATTTTAAACATTTATATGAAAATGATATTAATTCATATAATTTGATAAATCTTCTAGTTTAGTTAGTTAAAGATACGAATAGTATTACTATTAAGTTTATTATAAATTTAAAAATGGGTATCCCAGTTTATTTCAAAACATTAATTTCAGATTATGGTGACACTATTTTACATAAAGATATTTACGATGATATTAATCATCTTTTTTTTGATCTAAATTGTTTAATTCATCCATGTGCGAGAGGATTAAATGACGAAAATGAAATAATAGACAAAATACTAAACGAGATACATAAATTAATAAAATATACAAGAGTAAAAGATACGATCTATATTGCGATTGACGGTATTGCGCCAAAAATGAAAATGCGACAACAAAGAATGAGAAGACATAAATCTGCGTTAGAACGAAAATACAATACAGAATCCTCGTGGAACACAAACGCAATTTCCCCTGGTACTAAATTTATGAATATATTAAATATCCGTTTAAGAAAGAAATTTTCATGTTTAGAAAATATTATACTAGATGATAGCGATAATAGAGGTGAAGGAGAACATAAAATATTACATTATATATTAAATAATAATCTGAAAGGTAAAATATGTATTTATGGTTTGGACGCTGATTTAATACAATTATCATTGGTATCCCATAAACCAAATATAGTATTACTCAGAGAAACAACAGATTATAATATTGAAAATACAGATAGTGAATATATTTATTTGAAAATTGATTCATTAAAAAAACATTTGTTAGAATCATTTCATTTACAGCGAATCGTAAAAGAATCTATAATCATTGATGATTATATTTTTATGTGTTTCTTATTGGGAAATGATTTTATGAATCATATACCATCATTAAGTCTAAGGTATGGTGGCCATGATATACTATTAGATACTTATAGTAAATTACAAGATAGATATAGTGGTTATTTCAGATTAATTGACAGAGAGATACCAAATATAATTCATATGACATTTTTTAAAGAGTTTATTTCAGAATTGTCATCTCTAGAGAGTGAAATGATTAGTAAAACCATTATGATTCGTAAAAGACAAAGAGAGAAAATTTCTAATCAATATTATAATGATTATCAAGATTTTAAAAAGTTTATCTTGGAACATGGTGAAAATGAAAATTCAATCGATGACGGGTATTTATCTCTGGAAGATATTTATCGCTTTCAATGTAATACTACATCTGATAAGGATAGTATTAAAAAGATGATAGAAAATTTACCTATTTTAGCATCTGATAAAGAATTCAAACTTTATAAATCACTACAATGTGATAGTGAAGAATGTCAAGACTATTTAGATACATTAGTTCATACAACTCATTATTATTTTAATAAATGCGTTAACTGGAGATATTCTAGTAGTAAATCTAAAGGTCCATTATTAACGAATTTATGTAAATATATTCCAAATTATAAAATAGACATTACAAGAAATAATAAAGAGTATAGTAACAAGGAACAATTGGAATATATTTTTCCAAAGGATTCACATCATTTACATGAATATGATATTTCAGGAAAAGAATACAAAATGATAGTCGATTTGAAATTTAATAGATATATGTGGGAGTGTCATCTAGAATTCATCTAGAATTCATTTAAACTTTGTTTAAAAGATAGAATTCATTTAAACTTTTTTAATTGCAGTGAGCACCACCAATTCTTCCCTTTCTACTCTTCTTATACTTGCTTCGCTTAGACTTGCTTCGCTTAGGCTTGCTTCGCTTAGACTTGCTTCGCTTAGGCTTGCTTCGCTTAGGCTTGCTTCGCTTAGGCTTGCTTCGCTTAGATTTTCTTCTTTTAGCTCCACCACATTGTGGTTGAGGAGAAGGAGAAGGAGATTCGGTAGGGACAGTTTCTTCAACATTATTAGACATTATTTATATAATATAGAAAACAAAATAAATTTGGATAATTAAAAATTTATAATGAATAATAAATAAAGAACAATGCCTTTACTTAATTTAAGTAAGTATAAAAATATATTTGGTGCCCCTGGAACTGGAGTTCATAAATATAAATTTAAGGGAACTGCTATTGTAGACTATTTTTTAACTATAGCAGGAGCATTCATAATAACTTATTTTACGGATATACCTTTAGTAATTACAACAATCGGATTATTTTTGATTGGGATTGTATTGCATTATCTATTTGGAATTCAAACGCAAGTATTAAAATTTATTTTTTCATAGTGTATTTATATTCTTTTTGTAATTTTTCATTATAACATGTTAGACTCAATGATTTATCATCGCATTTCATATAACATGCTCCTATATTCGGTGAAAAATAC
>MDTD01130988.1_pt1 | contig 23215 bp, 22 predicted proteins | sample 811221 | NCBI WGS metagenome assembly MDTD01 (sample SAMN05326646, study PRJNA326480) | marine metagenome | isolation source: seawater | place: Pacific Ocean: South West | collected 2011 | reverse complement strand
TCAATCTTTTAGCCCGGGTGGTGGAATTGGTAGACACAAGGGATTTAAAATCCCTCGAAGGCAACTTCGTGCCGGTTCAAGTCCGGCTCCGGGCACCATTTTAAAATATTATGAATAATTGGCTTGTAGCTTCTTATAAGATTAATGAAATCCAGAGACTGGAAAGTAATTTAATGAACCAAAAGTTTAAATATTACATACCAAGGGTAACAATAAAAAAGAAGACATATGCTAAACCAAAATGTGAAGTATTATTTCCTGGGTATATTTTTGTTAATACAAGTCATGAGAATTATTCAGCTCTCAGATACACGACGGGGATAAAAAATATAATAAAATTTGGAGAAAATATTTCATATATGACTGATCTGCAAATTAAAAAGATCAAGAATTTGGAAGCATCATCAAAATTAGAGCCCATAATTTCAAAAGTTAAGATAGGCCAAGAGGCACTTATTGCAAAAGGATCTTTTAAAGGAATGGTTGTAAAAATTTGCTCTCTGCCTTCTAAACAAAGAGTAGATGTTCTTATGTCTCTTCTTGGTTCTGTGAGAAGGGTTAATATTTCACAAAATAAGCTTACATTTTAGGCTTTTTGTAAACTATATAAATTCAATATATAATTGTTCAACTGTTGAACGGTATTAATAAAAAGTCTTTTTATTTTAAAAAATATCGTGCGGTAGCTATAAAGTATCTATATCTACTGTTCTTAAATTATCAACAATTTACTATTAGAAGAAATCAAATTTTTCATGAAAAAACACGAAGATATTTCAGAAGATGATCTAGACGTCCTTCATCTGATTCAAAAAAACTCAAATACTTCTCAAAGAAGTTTAGCTAAAAATACTGGCTTCAGTCTTGGAAAGGTAAATTATTGCTTGAAGGCTTTAATAGATGTTGGATTTATTAAAATACAAAATTTTCAGAACTCTAAGAACAAACTAAAGTATACATATATTTTGACTTCGAAAGGCATTATTGAAAAAACAATCATAACTAAAAAATTTATTGAGAAAAAACAAAAGGAATACGATAAACTTAACTCATATATTAATGATTAATTTTTATGCAAGAATTAAATAATAAAACTCATTCAGACAATGAAATAGATCTAAGTGAGATTTTTGATGTTTTGTGGAAAGGAAAATGGATCATTGTTTCTTTAACTGCCTTCGTTTCGGTTTTAGCAGTTATATATAGCCTGCTTTTACCAAATATATATGAATCTAAAGCAGTTTTAACTCCTGCTGATTCATCTAATAGTATTTCACGATCTTTACAGAATTATGCCGGTCTTGCAGGATTAGCTGGAATAAATCTCAATACTGCCAGCGATGAAAGTAATTCAGCACAAGCAATGCAAAAGCTAAGATCGCTTAGCTTTTTTGAAAATAATATTTTACCCAATATTTTTTTACCTGATCTGATGGCCTTAAAATCTTGGGATCTTAGAACAAATACACTAAATTATGATAAAAGAATATACGATGAAAAAACTAAAACTTGGGTGAGAGACTATTCCCATCCTTCAACGCAGATTCCAAGCGCTCAAGAAAGTTTTAAGATATTTAGAACTGAGTATTTAAGCTTAAGTGAAGATAGAAAAACTGGTTTTATAACACTAACAATAAAACATCAATCCCCCTTTATTGCAAAACAATGGGTTGAAATACTAGTTGATCAAGTAAATATCTTCTATAGAGAAAAAGATAAATTGCAGTCAGAGAGGGCTGTAAGCTATCTTAACAAACAAATTACATCTACAAGTTTGTCTGAAGTTAAGCAATCTATTTCACAACTTCTGCAAGAAGAGACTAAAAAGTTAGCTCTTATCGAAGCTAATCAATTTTATGTTTTTGAATATATTGATCCCCCTGCGGTAATGGAAAAGAAATCAGAGCCTAACAGGGCCTCAATATGTATCTTAAGTGCCTTATTGGGTGGCATGCTGAGTATTATTCTTGTTTTAATAAGGCACTATGCCTTTAGGGTAAGAAATTCTTAGAAAACAATTTTAAAGATAAAAAAAGTTTAAAACACAATTGAGGAATTCATTAAAATGAACGTCATGTTAACCGGAGGCATGGGATACATTGGCTCTCACATTGCTATTAAATTAGCTTCAAAGGGCCATAGGATCCTCATTTATGATAATAATTCAAATTCATCTGAAGACATAAGATCTAAAATTGAATTTATTATTGGATCACCAATCACTTTTGTTAAAGGAGACATAAGGGAAACAAATAAGCTACTTGATAGTTTCAAAGAACATAAGATAGATTCAGTTATCCATCTTGCAGGACTTAAGTCTGTTGGTGATTCAGTTAATGATCCTATTAGTTATTATGAAAACAATATTAATGGAGCCATAAGCTTAATTAAAGCTATGGAAAAGTCATCAGTAGATAATTTAATATTCAGCAGTAGTGCCACTGTTTATGGTGAGCCTGAATATTTACCGATAGATGAAAATCATCGATTGGATATTCAAAATCCTTATGGACTCACTAAAAAAATAATTGAAGAAATTTTTAATAACTTCTGTGAATTAAAGCCAAGTAAGAAAGTTATTTCTCTTCGCTATTTCAATCCTGTAGGAGCACACCCAAGTGGCCTTATAGGAGAGCGTCCTAATGGTATCCCAAATAATCTAATGCCATATATTGCTATGGTTGCAAATGGAGAATTGCCATTCTTGGGAGTTTTTGGAGATAAATATCCAACAAAAGATGGGACTGGTGTGCGAGACTATATTCATATTGAAGATTTAGCTGAAGGTCATATAGCTGCTCTAGACTATATAGGCATTATGAAGGAAAATGCAGATGTTTTTAATCTTGGTACTGGAGAGGGTTTTAGTGTCCTTGATATGGTAAAAGAATATTCTGAGGCATGTGGTAAAAAAATACCTATAAAGATTACAAATCCCAGAAAAGGTGACGTGGCTGAATGTTATGCTTGCACAATAAAGGCTTCTAAGATACTTGGTTGGACAGCAAAGCTTGGGATAAGTGAAATGTGTGAAAGTAGCTGGAACTTCCAAACCAAGATAGCAGATTAAAAATAAATACAGTAAATAAAAAATAATAGCTTTAAAAAAGTGTCTAAGAAAATAAAAATTACTATTGTTGGATCTGGCTATGTTGGGATGTCTCTCGCAGTTCTCTTATCTCAGCAGAATGAAGTTGTAGTACTTGATATTGATACTAATCGTGTAAAAAGTATTAATAGTAATAAATCTACGGTCGATGATCTTGAAATAGAAAGCTATTTAAATGAAAAGTCTCTAAATTTAACTGCAACCTGTGATAAAAAAATTGCTTACCATAACGCAAAATTTGTAATTGTAGCGACACCAACTAATTATGATCCTGAAACAAATAGTTTTGATACACGATCTGTTGATAGTGTGGTTGAAGATGCTTTATCAATAAACAAGGATGCTTTAGTGGTTATAAAATCAACAATTCCTGTTGGACATACTAAGCTGCTGCAAGAAAGATTTTTGACAAATAGGGTTATCTTTTCTCCAGAATTCTTACGAGAGGGAAGTGCTTTAAAAGATAATCTTTATCCATCTAGGATTATTGTTGGAAGCAATTGTAATTCAGGTAGAAAATTCTCATTATTATTAAAAGATGCTGCTTTAAAGAATGATGTGCAATGTATTGCGATGGAATCATCTGAAGCTGAGGCGGTTAAATTATTTGCAAATACTTTTCTTGCAATGAGAGTAGCATTTTTTAATGAATTGGATTCGTATGCTATAGCTTGCGAGCTAGATGCAGAAAGCATCATAAAGGGCATCTCTCTAGATGAACGAATAGGTTCTGGATATAACAATCCCTCTTTTGGATATGGTGGTTACTGCCTTCCAAAAGATACGAAACAGCTTCTAGCCAATTATGGCGAAATACCACAAACACTTATTGAAGCAATAGTATCTTCAAATAAGATTCGTAAAGATTTTATTACCAATCAGATATTGGCTACAGAACCAGAAGTGGTAGGCTTTTATAGATTAATTATGAAGGCAGGAAGTGATAACTTTAGATCCTCGGCTATCCAAGGTATTTTAGAAAGAATAAGAATCGAGGAAGTTGAGGTTATAATTTATGAGCCATCTTTAACCACTGATCAGTTCTTAGGAATTAAAGTTGAGAATGATCTAAATAAATTCAAAGCTATCTCTAATGTTATCGTTGCTAATAGGCGATCCGCAGAGCTTGCAGATGTAGATAACATTGTTTTTAGTCGTGATATATTTGGAGATAACTAAATTATGAAGGATTATACAGTTTTTGATGAAGTGCTAATTATTGGAGGTGCAGGACATATCGGTTCTCACTTGGCAATCAATCTATTAAAAATTGCTAATAAAGTAGCAGTACTTGATGACTTATCTAATGGTGATACCTCCAGACTTCCAACTGAAGTTGAGTTTGTGGAAGGAGAAGTAGAGTCAGTTGCTGATTTATTTCAAAATCGCTCATTTAGCCACATTTATCATCTAGGTGAATACGCTAGAGTTGAACAAAGTTTTACCGACGTAGATAAAGTATTCAAGTCTAATTATGGACCAATGTATCCTGTTTTAAAGTTTGCTTCATCAACTGGAGCAAAATTGATTTACTCAGGATCTAGTACAAAATTTTGTGATGACGGAGAGGCTGGTTTTTCTTCTCCTTATGCATGGACAAAAAAAGTTAATAGCGAATTAGTAAATGTTTTTGCTTCATGGTTTCCCCTTAATTATGCTATTTGTTATTTTTACAATGTCTACGGAGGATTTGAGAAAGCAGATGGTAAATATGCAACAGTTATAGCTAAATTCATAAGTGCAGTTAAATCTGGAGAAACTCACTTACCTGTTGTTCTTCCGGGAACACAAAAACGAAACTTTACACACATTGACGACGTTATTGAAGCTCTCACCTTGATAGGTAGATATGGTGAAGGAGACAACTATGGTATAGGAAGTGATCAAAGTCATTCCATACTCGAAGTTGTTGAGCTATTAGGTGCACTTCCAGAAATGTTGCCAGAAAGGCCAGGGAATAGAATAAATGGCCCAGTAGTGTCAGATAAGACAAAGGATTTAGGTTGGAGTTGTAAAAACGATCTTGCTGATTATATTAAGTCGTTGGATTTATAACTAATTTAATAGCCGAGATTCATTTTGATAGATTTTTATAACATATTTTGTAGTCAGATTAATTTTGAAGGAGTAAGCTTCATCTATTAGTTTTAGCACAATTGGTTTTGCAAGGCTAAAATTATTGAGTAACGGAGGATAAAAATTGAAAAAATCAGCTTTAATAATTGGCATTACAGGCCAAGATGGTTCTTACCTAGCAGAGTTGCTTCTGTCTAAGGGCTATATAGTGCATGGCCTTAGAAGGAGAAGCTCGAGTTTTAATACTGGAAGAATTGATCATTTATTGGATGATCAGTCATCATTACCCGATGGTTCTAGCGCTTTAAAACTACACTATGGCGATCTTACTGATGCTACCAGTTTAGCTAACGTAATAGGTTTATGCAGGCCCAATGAAATTTATAATCTTGGAGCTCAGAGCCATGTTGGTGTAAGTTTTGAACAGCCTGATTATACTGGTCAGGTAGATGGTCTTGGCGCATTGAGAGTTCTTGAAGCTATAAAATCACTAGGGCTGATGGATAACGTAAGATTTTATCAAGCCTCAACTTCTGAACTTTATGGAGATGTTCTGGAAACTCCACAGACTGAGGTAACACCATTCAATCCTCAAAGCCCTTATGCAATTGCCAAACTTTATGGTTTTTGGATTACTAAACTTTATAGAGAGGCCTACGGAGCCTATGCTTGTAATGGAATCTTATTTAATCATGAAAGCCCTCGTCGTGGAGAAACATTTGTTACAAGAAAAATAACTCTTGGAATGAGCAATATTTCTCTTGGTTTACAAGATAGATTATTGATGGGGAATTTAAATTCTTTGAGAGACTGGGGCCATGCGAGAGAATATGCTGAAATGCAATGGCTTATGTTGCAGCAAGATAAGCCCCAAGACTTTGTAATAGCGACAAATAAACAACATTCTGTTCGAGATTGGATTCATTGGTCGGCTGAAAGACTAGGGATTCAGTTGGAATTTAAAGGTGAAGGCGAAAAAGAAAAGGGTATTGTTATCGGAGTTGATGGCTTTGCTGGCTCAAATGTTTCAGTTGGCGACTGTATTGTCGAGATTGATCCCGGTTATTATCGTCCTGCTGAAGTAGGTAGTCTTCAAGGTGATGCTACCAAAGCTTCAAATATTCTTGGATGGACACCTAAAATTTCTGCTAAAGAGCTATGTTTTGAAATGATAGATGCTGATCTAGAAATGTTAAGACAGCAAACTAATTAAATAAGCTAACTATATCTCTAAAAATATTTTTCTATAATGCAAAGCTTATACCACCGAATAATATACAATAATATTTCTTTTGCATTTCTAGGGGAGATAGCAGCTAAGTTATCACCTCTTGCAACTTATTGGGCAGTTGCTGCGTTTTTATCTCCTGAAGATTTTGGAGTTTATTCAACATTCTTAATAATTGTTGCAGGCTGTGCTTTAATTTGGGAAGGCGGGTTTGCAAAGGCTGTTATTAAACTTGAAGATGGAAAAGGTTTAGTAGCTTCAAATGCTTTTATATTAAATCAGGGATTAGCATTATTTCTAGGCTTTTGGTTGCTGACGACACCGACTTTTTTCTCAAACTTCTTTCTAAAGAGCAGTGATTATACTTTTGAAATGCAGTTAGCTGCAGTCTATGTTGTCTTATCTTCGCTTGCCAGCATACCAATATGTTTGCTTCAAAAAGAAGCTAAATTTGGGAAGATTGCAATAATTAGAATTGTTGTAGCAGCTGTCCCAGTTTTAGTAACTGTTCCTTTAGTTGTTTTCTTTGAGTTAAAGCATATAGCCCTTATTTTTGGATTATTAGCAGCACAACTAATACAGCTACTTATGCTAGTAAAAATCTCAAAGTGGAGACCAAAATTAGTTTTATCTAAGTCAATCTGCATAAAATTATTTACCTTTGCTAAATGGGTGTTAATGTCTTCATTTGCCGCATGGATTTTTGCTTGGGGAGACTCAATTTTCGTTGCCAGGTTGCTAACCCTAGAAGAGCTGGGACTTTTTAGAATGGCTTCTCATTTGGTTTTAATGGGATATTTTTTAATATTTTCTCCCGTAATTCCACTTATGTATTCTCGTTTAGTCAAATTTGAAAATTATAGCGATGCATCGCTGATACAGTTTTTAACAATTATAAGTTTCGGGATAGGCTTGTTTCTAACAATATTATTTTCTGCAATAGTTCCGCTTGTAATTAGTTTAATTAACTCAGATGCATGGTTGGAACTAAGCTCTTTAATTGTTATTGCGTCTCTTACTCAGGTAATTCCATATATTTTTGTTTTTATGGGTGAATTTTACCGTGCAGCAGGCATGCCAAAAATAGAAACTATGCAAAGGCTAAGTTCGGTATTGGCTTTGTGCATCTTCTTCATTGTATGTTCCGCAACTACTCTGGAAGTTTTCATGGAACAAAGATTAATGCTTACATTTGTAACTGGATTTATTGAGTTGATATGCATATTTTTTCTTCTGAGAAGAATACCGCCTTACACTCTTATTGGTCTTTTGGCTGCAATCTTATTTATTACCTTGAATATCTTTTATGGTGTAAAAATCTTTATATTCTTTATGCCTATTTTAATTGTGTTTATCATAACTATTAAGAATATTCAAAAGCTGAACTTTTTATTAAATTAGGAGAGAACAAAAATAACATGAACCCATTTGTATCAATAATTATTCCAACTTTTAACAGAGAACAAATGCTTAGCAAAACCTTAGATTCATTTTTGGATCAAGATTTTCCATCTGGTAACTTTCAGATTTTAGTCTGTAACAATAATTCAACAGATAAGACTCAAGATATCATTGATGAATATGCTGTGAAGTTTCCAAACCTCATTATTCCTGTCTTCGAGAAAAGACAGGGAGTGCATTATGCAAGAAATACCGCAGCGCTTCATGCTAATGGAGATTGGCTTTACTTTACTGACGATGATATGGTTGCTAATCCAGATCTTCTGGAAAAATTATTTTCACCATGCAATTTATTTCCAGAGATAGATGTCCTCACTGGAAAGGTAATTCCTCTTTGGGAAGTTCCTCCCCCAGATTGGATTTTAGAGCATTGTCAAAATGGATATCTAAGTCTACAGCTGAGGAATGAGAATTTAATAATTTCTCCATCTGATGTGGGTGTATATAGTTGCCACGAGGCAATCAAAAAGGATGTATTCTTTTCTACTGGAGGATTTAATCCGGAAAATACTGCTGGTCGCTGGATAGGTGACGGAGAGACTGGGCTTAGCATTAAGTTAGAAAAAGAAGGAGCAATCTTTGGTTTTGTTGGTGATTCAGTGATTTATCATATGATTCCTGAAGCAAGGCTTACACAAAAATATCTGAATGTTAGATTCTCTAATCAAGCTTCTTCAGATACTTGTACAGAGTTTCGTTCAGGAGAATCTGACACATGGCCATTATTTAAGAGCGCCTTTTTATGGTTTTTAAGGGCTCCAGTATATTTATTATTTTGCCTACTTTATAGAGTCTTCATGAATTCAAAATGGCACATCTTTAGGGCCAAACTCTCATATTCCATTCAAAAGAGTAGGTATAAGATTAAACTTATTTTTGATAACGATCTTAGGCAGCTTCTTATGAAAGATGATTGGCTTTCAGAGGAAAATAATGATTGAACATATAGAAATCTTAGGTAAGAAATTTGCAATAATCATACCTGCTGATTATGAAAAAAATGGAATTGAATTTCATTCAGATCCAAATGATAGTCTCCAAATAGGTTCAATGATGTGGAAATCAGGACATCATATTCAAGGCCATAAACATTTATCACATCCTCGAAGTGTCGAGTTTTCAAATGAAGCTATTTTTATAACTAAAGGAAAGGTGAAAATAAATTTCCTTGATGATTTAGGTCAAACTATTTCATTTAGAATATTGGAAACTGGTGATGTTGTTTTATTGCTTGATGGCGGCCACTCTTTCGATATCATAGAGGATGCAAGAATGATAGAAGTCAAGCAAGGACCTTACGTCGGCGAATCTGATAAATTAAGATATAAAGATAAATAATGAATAATTCAAAATTTATACCGGTTAATACTCCTATATTTTTAGGTAATGAGAAAAAGTATCTTAATCAATGCATAGATTCAGGATGGGTATCTTCTGATGGTGAGTTTGTTTCGAAATTTGAAGAGCAGACAGCTTCAACAACAGGCCGTAAATTTGCAGTGGCTGTATCAAGTGGGACCTCTGCACTCGATATTGCTGTAGCAGCCCTTGATTTGCCGCCTGGATCAGAAGTAATAGTCCCATCTTTCTGTATTGTTTCCGTTTTGCATGAGGTTTTACGTTCAGGATTAGTTCCTGTCTTTGTTGATTGTGATTATGAAACATTTAATGTTGAACCTTCTGATTTAATAAGCGCAATTACTTCCAAAACAAAACTTATAATAGTGGCTCATATTTATGGCTTGCCTGTTGATATGGATCCACTATTAGATGAGGCTAAGAGAAGAGGTATATTTGTTCTTGAGGACGCTTCAGAGGTCCAAGGATTGCAATATCGTGGAAAAGAATGCGGTTCTTTTGGGGACATAAGCACTTTTAGTTTTTATGCAAATAAACAAATAACAACCGGCGAGGGAGGGATGGTTTTAACTGATTCAGTTAAGTTTTATGAACGCCTGAAGAGTCTAAGAAATCTTTGCTTTAATAATGATAAGAGATATTCACACGAACGTTTGGGCTGGAATTATAGGATGTCTAATTTACAAGCTGCGGTCGGTTTAGCCCAGTTAGAAAATCTTTCAGCATCTATTCGACGAAGAAGAGAAATAGCTGATTTATATAATAAGGCTCTTGCTGATGTTAAAGGCATTACACTGCCATTAAAAAATCAGGGGTTTGGCGAAAATATTAATTGGGTTTATGCCATTACAATTAATCAGAATTTAGGCTTGACTGCTAAAGATTTAAGAGAAGCTTTGCATGAAGATGGAATAGGAACAAGATCATTCTTTTATCCTTTGCATTTACAACCCTTACTTCAAAAACAGGATATTAATTATAGAGTTCATGGAGATTGTAATAATTCAGAAATGCTCTACAAGAGAGGTCTTTACTTACCCTCAGGATTAGGCCTTACAGATGAGGAAGTTGAGATAGTGTGCACTAAACTAAAAAAAATCTTAGTAAAATATAATGAGTGAATTTGATAAATACAGCAAATTTTATAGCGCCCTTAACTCACAAAAAGACTATTCTTTAGAAGTAGATACGATAATCAATCTTGTTGGCATGCATGGAAGAGATGTGAAGTCTGTTGCAGATCTTGGATGCGGAACAGGGGGTCATTTATCTTTACTAGTAAATAAAATTGAAGCATCTAAGGGTATCGGTGTTGATATTTCTGAATCAATGTTAAAAGAGGCAACTTCCCTTTATAAAGATGAAGAAAAGCTGAGATTTTTTCTTAGTGATATTGCCACTTTTGAATGCGATGAGGAATTTGATTTAGTTACCTCGCTTTTTCATGTGGTTAGTTATATATCTGACTATGGAAAATTACAGCAATTCTTTCAACGAGTTTCCACATTGCTCAAATCTGAGGGACTTTTTATTTTTGATTATTGGTCTACCTCTGGAGTCATCACTAATGGTGTATCGGAGACAGTTAGAACTGCTGAGGTGGATGGTTCTGTTATAACTCGTAAGGCCAGATCTGATGTAAGGCATCTAGAGAATATTGTGGATGTAAATTTTAGTTTTGAGATCACTAAAGACGATAAATTGGTTGATTCTTTTGAAGAAGTTCATTCAATGCGTCACTATACTCCCGCTGAATTAATTTATTTCGCAGATATTGTTGGACTTACTCATGTAACCTCATTTGATAGCATGTCTATTAATGAATTGACTAATGATGCTTGGGCTTCAATGTCAGTATTTAGGAAAAAATAAGCTTGATCCCTTTTTTACTAATCTATGTTTTGTTAGCAATTTTTCTTGTCCAGATATTGCATGCACAAGCTAAAAGTAATTTCTTATCTCTTGCTTTTATATATCTGGTAATTTGGTTTTTTGTTTTACTTCTGAACTTAATTCCGGAATTCAATTTTTTTAAGCTTGATGAACGTGTTGTATTAATGTTCTGTTTATCAGTTGTAGGTGTAGTTGCAGGAACAATAACTTCATTGCAATTTGCATCAAGAAAAAACTCAACGATTCAACAGCTCAATCACAATAATCTTATTGGCAAGATTAAGTTGCTTAAATTTTCCACATATTTTGTTGGCGTATTGGCATTTTTAGCAGCATTTGCAACATTCTCAGCAATTTCTAGCATATTTGGAAATCCTTTTGATGAAGGGAATGGTGAAGCCATCAAGAATGCGCGTGTAGCTTTTGGCTCTAGTTTTGCTGGTGAGGCTAGCCTGCTTTTAAAAGTTTCAGGTCTAATCAAAGCTTTTATTTTTTTTAGTCTATTTATGTCAATAAGTTTATCAATCTACTTTCAATCCCGACCTCCTATTATTTTGATGATTTCTTTATTAATTGCATCAGTTTTATATGATGCTTCAGTAGGATCAAGGACTCTTTTATTTGACTATTTAATATTGTCACTTTTGGGATTATTTCTTCATAAAAGACTGGTAAAAAACAGTCTGAAATTAAGAAATAATATTTCTGGGAAGTTTGCCTTAATAGCAATAGGCATAATTGGAATTGGTGGTGCGATTCTCATAACTGATTCTACTAGAAATGTTTCTGATTCTACTTTGATTGGTATCGAGGTGCCATATGCTCTTTATCAATTAGCACTTTATTATTCAAGTCCTATTGTTATATTCTCTCAGGTTATTAATGAGCCTCATCCATCTACTTATGGCCTATCTTCATTTGGAGGTATTTTAGGAATCTTAAACTATCTGCGTATTACTTTTGAAAATTTATGGATTTATGATATCTGGACCGAGTGGGAACTTAGTAATCCATATTTTAACAGCGACAGCTATTTTTCTCGGGGAAATACTTATTCTTGGCTTAGATATATGTATAGCGACTTTGGATATATAGGTTGTTTTATTATTCCATTAATGGTTGTTCACTTGGGCATGACGTCAATTTACAAGTATAGAAGGGCATCTCGTGAATCATTAACCATGATCCCTTATTATTTCATTGCAGCATTTATTATTATTAAATCTCCAACAATGATGATTGCTAGAAATGAAGAACTTTTTATGATTTTTATTGCAGTCTTTATTACTTCATTATTTTTGAGATTGCGGTTTTCATCTAAATCTTCATCGATGACATAACTTTTTATTATTGCCAGAGACTAAAGTGAACTTAAAGAAAAAGGATTATTTGGTACTTGCACCTTTAAGTTACTGTTTTTCGATACCTTTTTTTATAGAGTTTGTAAGAGAGATGATTAACGAACTTGGTGACGAAGTTAAGATAGATATTTTATTTTTTAGTGAATCCGAGCCCTCTATGCCCAGGCTATTCAATCATCCTTGCATAAATTTAATTGAAGTTAGTAAAACTGGAAAGATAAGATATTTTTATTTTTGGTTAAAATTAATAAGCTTATTATTAAATAAAAGATACTCAGCTAGTTATTTGGTTTCACAATTCTCTATGTTACTTATGTCTATAGTCCCCAGCTACAGATGCGGCAAAATAGTTTATCTAAATGACGAAATATGGGAAGTCCCCAAAGATGCAATTTTTACAAAAAGATTCATTAAATGGGTTGAGCAAAGAATTTCTAGTCAGGTAACTGCAATAGTAACTCAAGATAAGTTTAGAGGACGATTGGTAAAGTTTGTTAATGGCAATCCGAATGTACCTTTTATTTTTATACCTAATTCAAGAAAAAGAGGCCTTGCAGATAGACGAATAATTTCGAAGAAACTCGGAATAGATGATGATACAACAGTTTTATTGTGGTCAGGTTCAGTTTCCAGTGGTGATGGCTGTATAGATGTTGTGCGATTAATAGCTCAAGAAAGTGAGAATTTGAGTTTAATTTTGCATTTTAGATCAAAAAATTTGGATGAATACAAATCAAGAATCCTTCAATTTGTTGATGACAAAAAGATATTTTATATTGATAGAGAGTTTGACTACGATAATTTAGATCAACTATATATGTCTGCTGACATAGGAATATGCCCTTATCCTAATCGCGGAGTAAATGCTCGATCAATTTATTTTGCTTCTGGTAAAATTAATAGCTTTCTTGCTTGCGGTGTCCCTGTTATTACCTCTAACTATCATGGTCTTAGATGGATATCTAAGAATGGTTTGGGGGTTTGCTTAAAAAAATTTCCTAATGAGATAACCGATGCAGTTAATCAAATAAATTCAAAAAAAGAAATCTTTAGAGCAAAAGCTTTAGATTTTTATAGAGCTAATCTTGATGCTTCAGAAAAGTGGAAAGTATTAATAAAGGATATCAATGAGTAGATATAAAAACTTGAAGATTTTCTTATGAGCGGAGTGAAAAGTATAGTTGATAAAGGTATGTGCATGTCATGTGGAGCATGCAGTGTTGCTAAATATGAGCTTAAATCATCAAAAAAAACTGGAATGATTTATCCAGTCAGAACCAGCGAATCAGATGAAGGCATGGCCTTGAAAGTATGTCCTGGTAAAGGTTATAACATTGAGGATATTGCAAAAACTACACAAAATGGGGCACAACTTTCTTCATTTGAACTAGGTCGATATATATCAATTGGTGCTGTGCGTTCTTCAAATCCAATTCTAATTAAGAATGCAAGTTCAGGCGGCGTGATGACTGCTTTTAGTAAGTTTTTACTTGATTCTGGGGCAGTATCAGGGATTATCTCAACAAGAATGAGTTATTCTTCTGATGAGGGCCCAAGACCTGAACCATTTATAGCTACAAATGTTCAAGAGTTAATAGAGGGGCAAGGCTCCAAATACTGTCCAGTTCCTTTATTAGCAATAGGAAAAAAAGTTGAACACTATAGGGGCAAATTAGCTCTAATAGGAACACCATGTCAAATAGCAGGACTTAAATTATTGCAGAAAGAGGGAGTAGCTTGGGCCTCAAAGATTATTTTAACAATAGGAAACTTTTGTGGTGGCTTTAGAGATTATAGAGAAACAGATAATCTCATCTTCAGGAGTGGATTTTCTGCTGAAGAAGTGGTTGATTTTCGTTACAGAGGGTCTGGCCAGCCAGGATTTATGACAATAAAAAGTGATGATGGTCGTATTCATACACATGCCTATCCTGAATACGTAAGGGCAACAGGAGTTATGAAAAATTTTCGATGTAAGACATGCATAGATGCAACAGCAGAATTAGCTGATTTTTCATTTGGCGATGCTTGGCTAAAAAGGTTTATTGGAACTAAAAAGCCATGGTCAATTTATATAACAAGAAATAAGGACGTATTGCATTATTGGGAAAAATATCTTTTGCAAACCGATGTCGAGCATGAAAATATTACCGAAGCAGAAATTATTCGCTCACAGCTTGGTAACATTAGTTCGAAAAAATATCGTCAAGAATATAGAAAAAGGCTATACAATCTAATTGGTGTTGATGTTCCTAACTTTGGGAATAATACAGGCTTTAAAAATGGCTCATTACTTTTTGAATTGAAAGTAATGGCTTCACAGTTTTTCTTAATGATTTTAGAAAAACTTGGCTTGTACGTTAGGTTCGCTAAATTTTTTAATAGATACCCAGAGGATTTTAAATGACAGTTCAAATTTTGGTACCCGAATATGTACCCCTAGAAAACAAAGGAGAAGAAGCAATAGTTCGAGGGATGGGCGACATCGTATGCCCTGATGGCAATTATGAAATCCATCTCTTTGATATGGTAGAAAATTATGAGTTTCGTGATGGAATACATGTTTACCCTCTTAATTGGTTTATGTATGAGTGGCACAATAGCGAGTTTGGTCTTAACTGGAATTATGAAAGACTTTTGGCATCAGCTCAGTCGATTGTTAGAAACTTATTGCATAAACTTCTGCCTGCTTGGGTAGGCTTTAGAACTAAACGCCTCAAACAGAGGATGAAATTATTGCGGCAGTTGAAAGATAAATCAATAAATAATAAAGAGTTCATAGGTATCGAGAATTTACTAGAGATAGATGTGATTATAGCAGGGCATGACGGTGGATTGGATGAACGAGTTGCTCACTTTATAGATGAGTATATTTCTATCTTTAATGTTCCTTTATGGGTATTTGGCGTTGAATTTCCAAATAAATTTAAAAGCCGTCAAATAGCTAAACAAATTGAAAAAGGATGCTCCTCTGCAAGAGCAGTATTTTGTAGGACGGAAGCCTCTCGCCAATCTGTGCTGAAGCATATGCCTTCTTTTAACCCTGAAGTAAGTCCTGATCCAGCCTTTAGTATGAAACCAATGGGTAGAGAAGAAGTACTATTAGCACTTGATAAATTTGGATTATCTGGGGTCTTCAAAAATGGAGCTATTTGTGTCTCAACATGCGAAACCGGGCCAATTGCTCGATATTGTTTCCCAGAGTTCACTGATCCATCTTCGCGACTTGATGCTCACAGACAATTTTTAGCAGATGTCTTATCGTATGCAGCAATCGAGTTTGATAAAGAAATTGTTTTTCTTCCTCATGCATTAGGCCCCGGAGAAGCATTAAATGATATTATGGTTGCTAAAGCAGTCAAACAAAAAATGAGCACTGCTGCTCAAAGTAAAACACATATCTTAAACAAAGATCTCCCTGCAGCTATGCTAAAAGGAATTATCCGAGAGGCTGATTTTATGATTTCTGAGAGAATACATGCAATGATTGGAGCTGTCGGAGTAGCAACACCTTTTCTTTGTCTTGGATCTAAAACTGATAGAAGGGTTAAGGGAATTCTTACAGAATTAGTAGGTTGTGGAAATCAGGTTGTTTATATGAATGAACCCAATCTTGAAATGACTTTGAGTAAGTTAAGAAAAGCATATTCAAATCGAGATAAAATTACAAAATCTTTGGAAGATGTAGCTTTGCGTTTTAAAAAAATGCATGGTCATGTTGGTGACTCAATTCGAGAAAGCCTTCAAGAATGAGCAGTAAAAGAATTTTAATACATCTTGGAAAACAGCGCTCAGGAGGTGGCCAAACAGTTGCCCTAAATTTATTACAGTCACTTAAAAATAATCCTGAGCAATTAAAGATGCTAATATTTAGTGTTCCAAAAAATAGTCAACTGCATAAATTCGTTTCAAAAGATAAGAAATATAAATATTTAATTACTCCAAATGGCGGCATTGCTTGCATTCTTTGGGAGATTTGGGCGGGTTATTTTCTTTTCAAGAAAAATAATATTTCAGCTGTTTATACTTTTTTTGGTTTTGGTATGTTTTTTTGGTCGGGAGTTCCTCAAGTATCAGGAGCAGCAGATTCTAATCTAATGTATCCAGAACTAAAATTTTGGGAAGGTGATCCTGTCTGGCGCAGGCCTATAAGATGGGTTATCGATAAATACAGGCTTATGGGCCTTAAAAGAGCTGAAGGTGTAATTTTTGAAAATCCTGATTTATTGAAAAGAGCACAAAGGTTATATAAATTAAAATCAGCAGTCTATCTTCCTCCATCAGTTGATAGAAAATCACTAAAATTGAAAAGAAATCCAACTAGCTCATCATACGTATCTTGCTTGTTTTTATGTGGTTGGCACATAAATAAAGGTGTTATGTTAATTCCTGATTTAGCCGAAGCTGCTAAAAATCTAAACTTTAAAGTCAGATTTAAAATTACTGCTGGAGAAAGCAATGATCCTGTAGCTAAACTTTTTTGGCAGAGGATTGAAGAATTAGATCTTTTCGATTACATTTCGGTTGTTGAACCCGTCTCTAGGTCTCAACTGCCTGAAGTTTATGCAAGTACAGATTTTGTGTTTTTATTGAGTCAACTTGAAAGTTTTAGTAATACAATTATAGAGTCTTGGCTTTTTGAGACGCCTTTAGTTATTTCTGATCTTGACTGGTCTAGGGCTATTTGCCAAGATGCTGCTATTTACGTAAACCGAAGCCATGCTGAAGATATAATTAAGCATCTAATTCAGCTTGAAAATCAGAGCGGTAAGATTAAAACAATTATTGATAATGGAATTAAGATGCTAAATAGATTTCCAACAATTGAAGAAAAAACGAGGAGTGAATTGAACTATGTTAAATCATTTATCAAGATTTAGTAAAAGTTTCTTAGTAGTTAGTTATGAATTAGTGATGGAGCTAATCTTGAGTCTTCCTAGATACCGTGTTTTTTGTAATCTAAAAGCCTTTTTTTTACGAAGTGTTGGCGCAACTGTTGGTAAGAGAGTAGATATTTATTCTGGTGTTTGGATTTCTCCTGGACGAAACCTAAAAATTGGCAATGAAGTAGATTTAGCTAAAGGGGTGTTAATAACTACCGGAGGTGGAGTTGAAATTGGAGATAGAACTCTAATTGGCTATCGAACTCAAATTTTATCTACAAATCATGAGATTACTAATGCTGGTGAAAAAATTCCTGTTTCGGGCAACATACATATGCCGATTAAGATAGGGAAAGATGCATGGATTGGAGCAAATTGTTTAATTACTGCTGGTGTAACAATAGGAGATGGAGCCATAATTGGAGCTGGCTCAGTTGTAGTTAAAGATTTACCTGCAAACTCAATTTCAGTTGGAAATCCTGCAAAGGTATTAAGAATGAGAGATTGAGGCTCAGTCTTCAGTGGAATAATATATAAAATTCTTTTTTTAGGTATCTAATATGAATAAACAAGTATGCTCAAGATGTGTAATGGATACATCAGATTCTCAGATAAGCTTTGATGATGAGGGAGTTTGTGATCATTGCAGGACATTTGATCGAGATATTAAGCCAAACTGGGATACCTCTGAGGTTGGATGGGAAAAGATTAGCAATATTGCTAAAAGAATTAAAGCTGCTGGTAGCGGTAAAGAGTTTGATTGCATTATTGGAATGAGTGGAGGTATCGATAGCTCATATCTGGTTTATTTAGCTAAAGAGAGATTAGGTTTACGACCTCTTGTATTTCACGTTGATGCTGGCTGGAATTCTCAGCAGGCGGTCAATAACATTGAACAGATCACTGAACGCTTAAATTTAGATTTATATACTGAGGTTATTGATTGGGAAGAGATGAAAGATTTACAGTTATCATTTTTTAAGTCTGGAGTTCCTCACATTGATACTCCACAAGACCATGCATTCTTTGCAACAATGTATAGGTTTGCTAACAAGCATGGGATAAAACATATTTTAACAGGAGGAAATTATTCAACCGAATGTATCAGGAATCCTCTTGAGTGGATGTATTTTCAGTCTGATTCTAGGCAAATTAAAGATATACATAAAAAGTTTGGTGAGAATAAATTAATTAAATTCCCACTAACAAATATTCTATGGCACAAGATCTATCTACCTTATATAAAAGGTATTAAAGTTTATAGGCCGCTCGACTATATGCCATATAACAAAGAAGAGGCTACTAAGTTGCTTGTTGATAAATATGCTTATCAGCGCTATGCACAAAAGCATTTTGAATCTCGTTTTACTCGTTTTTATGAATCATACTGGTTACCAGAGAAGTTTGGGTTTGATACTCGAAAGGTTCAATACTCAAGTTTAATTTTGACAGGACAAATGACAAGAGATGAGGCAATAGAGAAGCTGAAGAGTCCAGCTTATGATCCTGAAAACATTGATCAGGATTTTGAATACATTGCCAACAAGCTGGGTATTTCTGTTGAGACTCTTAGGTCATATTTCGATGCTCCTAATAAAACCTATAAAGATTATAAAAATCAGCAAAGCCTCTATAAGATAGGCTCTAAAGTAATGAGACTATTGAGACTAGAATTGGGCGGAAAGAGATGATTGGAATTGTGGATTATGGTTCTGGGAATATTGAAGCAATCAGGAATATTTATAAGAACTTAAATATTCAGACGAAAATAGTGAAACAATCAGATGATTTAGTAAAAGTTTCTAAGATTGTATTGCCTGGAGTTGGAGCTTTTGACTGCGCAATGTCGCAACTAAATAATTCGGGACTACGATTGGCTCTTGATGAATTAGTTTTGAAGAAAAAAATACCAGTTCTCGGAGTATGTGTTGGAATGCAAATTATGGCAAATTCATCAGAGGAGGGATCGCTTGAGGGGCTGGGGTGGATTCCCGGAATTGTTAAACGGTTTGATCCAAAAAAGATTGATATTCTTCCTAAACTTCCTCATATGGGGTGGAATGAGATATCAGAATCTGAGCATAAATTATTAAAAGCTATAAATTACTCTTTGGGATTCTATTTTTTACATTCCTACTATTTTGATTCAAAGTTTAAGGAAAATGTAATTGCAAGAGCATTCTACTCTCAAGATTTTGATTGTGCCATAAACTCTGAAAATATTTATGGCGTTCAATTTCATCCTGAAAAGAGCCATCAGAATGGCATACAAGTATTTAAGAACTTTTCGGATCTTGAAAGATGTTAAGGTCTAGGGTGATACCTTGCTTACTTATTCATAAAAAAGGCCTTGTAAAGACTGTAAAATTTAGAAATCCAAAATATGTTGGAGATCCAATTAATGCCGTAAAGATTTTTAATGAAAAAGAAGTAGATGAATTAATGGTTTTAGATATTGACGCTAGCAAAGATGAAAAAGAACCAGATTATGACATGATTAGATATATTGCCAATGAATGCAGAATGCCGCTATGTTTTGGAGGCGGAGTTAAAACTCTTGCCCAAGCAAAAGCAATTATTGAATTAGGTGTTGAGAAAGTTGCAATATCATCCGGCGCTATCGAAAATCCATCAGTCTTAAAGGAGATCTCAGCAACAATAGGTCAACAAAGTGTCGTTGTTGTTCTTGATGTAAAAAAGAATTTATTTGGTAGCTATGAGATTTATACTCATAATTATACAAAAAAAGTAAAGAAAGGGTTTGATCAAATACTTAATGAGCTAGAGCAAATTGGGATAGGCGAGCTGGTTATTAATTCGATTGATCGTGATGGATCTCTTTCAGGCTATGATGAAACGCTTGCAGAACATGTAAGAAATTTAGTCACTTGTCCACTTACCATCTTAGGCGGAGCTGGCTCACAAGATGATATTTTACAAATTATAAAAAAATTTAAAATTATTGGCGCTGCAGCTGGAAGTTTATTTGTATTTAAGGGACCATATAAAGCAGTTTTAATAAGTTATTTGGATAAAAGTATTCGAGAAAAGATTTATGATATTTGTCATAGGAGGAATTAGTTTTGTTACAGATATTACAAAATTTAGATAGTGGAGAAACAGAGGTAGTTGATATTCCTTCTCCTCAGAATAAATCAGGACATTTACTAATAGAGACTAGCAAATCTCTTGTATCTGTTGGAACTGAGAGAATGCTTGTAGATTTTGGCAAAGCTGGCGTTGTTGGGAAAGTCCGCTCTCAGCCAGATAAAGTTAAAATGGTAATTGAAAAAATCAAGACTGATGGAGTTGCGTCAACATATGAAGCAGTTCGATCAAAATTAGATCAACCACTACCGCTTGGATATTGTAATGTTGGAAGAGTTATTGATTCAAGTGATACTAGTTATGAAAAGGATTTGAGAGTTGTTTCAAATGGCAATCATGCGGAAATAGTTAGAGTCCCTAAGAATCTTGTAGCGACAGTTCCAGATGAGGTTGATGACGAAACAGCAGCTTTTACAGTTTTGGGGGCAATAGCTCTTCAGGGAATCCGACTAATTAAACCTAATATTGGAGAAACAGTTGTAGTTACAGGTCTTGGTTTAATTGGATTACTTGCGGTACAAATTCTAAGAGCTAACGGATGTCGGGTTCTTGGAATTGACTTTGATTCAGCAAAATGTGAACTTGCCAGGAGTTTTGGCGCTGATACCGTTGATCTTTCTAAGGGAGAAGATCCTGAGAGTTTGGCGCATGCTTTCTCTAGGGGCAATGGCGTTGATGCTGTTTTAATAACCGCTAGTTCAAAAAGTAATGATATTGTTCATCAGGCAGCAAACATGTGTCGAAAGAGAGGTAATATAGTTCTTGTTGGGGTTGTTGGTTTAGAGCTAAGTAGAACAGATTTTTATGAAAAAGAGCTGACATTTCAAGTGTCATGTTCATATGGTCCCGGAAGATATGATAAGAACTATGAAGATGACGGGCATGATTATCCTTATGCTTTCGTTAGATGGACTGAACAACGTAATTTTGAAGCTGTTTTAGACTTGATGGCTTCTGGTGCTATAAATGTTAAACCGCTCATTAGTTCAAGATTTGATATAAGCTCTGCCAAAGAAGCTTATCAAATGCTTGACGATAAATCGTCTTTGGGAATTTTACTTAATTATCCCAGGGAAGATTATAAATTGCCTTTAGACCAGACTGTGGTGCTAAAAGAAAATGAAAATCAAAACGAAATAGGTAACGTGGCCTTCATAGGCGGAGGAAATTATGCCTCTCGTGTTTTAATCCCAGCTTTTAAAAAAACAGGTGCTAATTTAACAACTTTGGTTACTAGTTCCGGAATTAATTCTTTTCATCATGGCATTAAAAATAATTTCAAAAAAGCTTCTACAGATATAAATGAGGCTTTAGATAATGATACAGATGTAATAGTTATCGCAACCCAGCATGACTTGCATGCAAAACAAGCAATTTGCTCGCTTGATAACGGAAAGCATGTTTTTGTCGAAAAACCTCTCGCTTTAAACTCTGATGATATAGATAAATTAGAGAGATCTCAGAAAACGAGCGGCAAGATTCTAATGGTTGGATATAACAGAAGATTTTCACCGCATGTAAAGAAAATACATGAGCTGCTCTCGAGAAAACCTATGCCTAAAACATTCATCATGACTATGAATGCAGGCGAAATACCTAAAGATCACTGGACTCAGGATCACGAAGTTGGAGGCGGTCGGATAATTGGTGAGGCATGTCATTATATTGATCTTATGAGGTTTTTATCTGGCAGTAGAATTAAAGATTATAGTGCCATTAAAATTGCTGATAACAAGTATATGGAAGTCACAGAAGATAAATCGATAATTAGCTTGGTTTTTGAGGATGGATCAATTGGCGTTATTAATTATTTAGCAAATGGCGGAAAATCATTTCCTAAAGAGCGCATAGAAGTTTTTTGTGATAACGCAGTTTTGCAACTCGATAATTTTCGTAAATTGAGAGGATTTGGTTGGCAAGGTTTCAATAGACTTAATCTTTTTACTCAAGATAAAGGTCAAGCAAATTGTGTTAAAGAGTTTATGAATGCTGTTGAAAATTCTGGTTCGGGACCAATACCTCAAGAGGAAATCTTTGAGATTGCTCGCGTATCTGTAGACATAGCTCAAACTTTAAGAAATTAAAATAAAATGAAAAAAATACTTGCGGTTTTTGGTACTCGTCCAGAGGCTATAAAAATGGCACCAGTTATATTGGCTTTAAAAGCTGAAAAAAATATTTGTATTAAAGTTTGTGTTACTGGACAGCATCGCGAAATGTTAGATCAAGTTTTAGATATTTTTAAGATTACTCCTGATTTTGATTTAAATGTGATGATACCAAACCAAACCCTTACTTCTTTAACATCAGGAGTTATAGATGGAATGACTTCTATTTATAAAAGATTTTTACCTGATTTAGTTCTTGTTCATGGTGATACTTCTTCAACGCTCTCAGCTGCTTTATCAGCCTACTATCATAAAATATCAGTTGGCCACATTGAGGCAGGACTTAGGACTGGAGATATTTATTCGCCTTGGCCAGAAGAGGCTAATAGAAAGCTTACTTCAACGATTACACAATTACATTTTGCACCAACAGAAATATCTAAAGATAATTTGATTCTTGAAAATATTAATCCTGATTCAATCTATGTAACTGGAAATACAGTTATTGATGCTCTTTTAATTGCAAGAAATATTATTAAATCTAACAATAGGCTATCTAAAAATATTAAAAGCAAGTTTCCATATTTAGATGCATCAAAGCATTTAGTTTTAGTTACTGGCCACAGAAG
>MDTD01116396.1_pt1 | contig 23219 bp, 22 predicted proteins | sample 811221 | NCBI WGS metagenome assembly MDTD01 (sample SAMN05326646, study PRJNA326480) | marine metagenome | isolation source: seawater | place: Pacific Ocean: South West | collected 2011 | reverse complement strand
GTATTTATCTATGTTCTAGAGCAGGGGCTTTTACAGTTGGTGAAACTGTTACCTGCGATGGTGGCATGGTCACAACACGTTAGTTGTAATAGTTATTTTAATTATAGATCGTCAATTAGTCTAACAACGCAGTTTCCAAAGGACTCGGTGCCTTTAACGAGACCCATACCCTCACAAATATCTGGAATATATTCACCATTCATAAAATATCCATCATCGCGTCTTCCATTGGCAAAATTGTAAGTGCCGAAACAGTTATCCCATCTTAGAGAAGTATCTGAAGGGCAATTAGGTAATGCGTGAACGCTGATTGAAATGAAGAAAGTGCTGAGAAGAATTAATTTTTTCATATTTTAACTTTATTCAAGAGAAGATAGGTAATGTTCTGCATCTAAAGCTGCCATGCAGCCGAAGCCAGCACTGGTAATTGCTTGTCTGTAGTTATAATCCGCTACATCACCTGCTGCAAAGATACCTTCTATTGAGGTTGATGTTGAACCAATATTAAATCCTGTTTTAGTCGTAATATAACCATCTTTCATGTCGAGTTTGCCCTGAAATATACTTGTATTAGGTGTATGTCCAATAGCAATAAAAACACCTTCAACAGCTAGATTAGATTCGCTACCGTCATTATTGAGTATGGATATTCCTGATACTGCATCTTCGCCTAAAACTTCCTTTAGCGTTGAGTTTAAAATCAACTTAATCTTTCCTTCCTGAACTTTTTTAAACACTCTATCTTGGAGAATCTTTTCACCTCTAAACTCATCTCTTCTATGAATTAAATGTACTGTTGAGCATATGTTGCTTAAATAAAGTGCTTCTTCAAGCGCTGTATTACCACCACCGACTACAGCAACTTCTTGATCCTTGTAAAAGAAGCCGTCGCAAGTAGCGCAGGCGCTTACGCCTTTCCCCAGAAATCTTTTTTCGCTTTCAATGCCAAGATATTTTGCACTTGCTCCAGTTGCTATGATGAGGGATTTGGTTTCATATGTTTCTTTTTCACCATGAAGCAGGAGAGGCTGATTAGTTAAATCTACCTCTTTAATATAGTCATTGCGAATATCTACATCATATTTTTTTGCATGTTTTTCCATTCGTACCATTAGATCCGGTCCCTGTAGATCTTCAAAATCACCGGGCCAATTTTCCACTTCAGTGGTTGTTGTAAGTTGTCCGCCAACTTCTAAACCTGTAATTAATACTGGGTTCAAGTTTGCTCTAGCTGCATAAACAGCCGCTGTATAACCAGCTGGACCTGAGCCTAAAATTATTAATTGTTGTTCCATAATTTTTTAATTAAAAACAAGAGTACTTGTGCTTTTTTAGTTACAATATCTTAGCATGTCAATTGATAGAATCTATAGAGAGTTTATTGGTGTTACTTTAGTAATTTGTTCAATTTTCTTATTTGTCAGCTTAATTACTTTTTCTCCTGAAGATGATGTGCTCAATTACCTTCCGGGCGAGACAAATTATGCAAATACTTTTGGATATCTTGGTGCATTATTCTCATCTTCATTGATGGTTTATCTCGGCCATGCTTCATATTATTTAATTTTAGTACTTGCATATTTTGGAGTTATTTTATTTGTATCTAAAAGTTCAAAAAATTTTGTAGAGAAAATTGGCACATTTAATAAATTTTTATTATGTCTAATTTCAATTTTTCCTTTTGCATTATTTTTATCAGCTTTCTTCGAAGATATGGGTGGTTTAGTTGGTCACAATTTATTTAATTCTAGTAGTATATTTCTAGATTCAATTTGGCTTGGTTCTCTATCTCTAATCATATTTATTATTTTTCAGTACTTTGTTTTTTCTGAGGTTATTGGTCTGATAAGTGCATCTAGCATCACTACAACAAATACTAAAGATAAGAGCATTAATAAAAGCCCATCAAGCAAAAAAACTGATAAAAAAGTGGATAAAAAAACTGATGCTGCTAAAAATACAGAATCCAAAGAACCACAAATAAATGTACCTAAAGATAATTTAAAAGAACAAGAAGATTTCCTACATCTTCTTGATCAAGAAATTGATGAGTCTGCCGACATTAGCAAAGAATATCTTGAAGACCTATCAAATAATTTAGTTGTAAAGCTTGAAGAATTTGGTATTGAAGGGAAGGTAGAAGATGCTCTGCCAGGCCCAGTTATTACTAGATTTGAAATTATTTTAGCTCCTGGAACTAAAGCTAGCCAAGTTACAAATATAGCCAATGATCTGGCACGTTCACTTGCTGTGAAAAGTGTAAGAGTGGTTGAAGTTATAGAGGGTAAATCATCTATAGGTATAGAGATTCCTAACCCAAAAAGGAAAGTTGTCACCTTATATTCAGCTATTCATGAACATCCAAAAGAGTCACTTAAACCTCTTGAATTTTGTATTGGTAGGGATATTTCTGGGGAAAGTTCAAAAATAGATCTACAACAACTACCACATTTATTGATTGCAGGCACAACTGGATCAGGAAAATCTGTAGGCGTTAATACAATACTTTTAAATTTATTAAGAAATAACTCGCCTAATGATCTAAGACTTTTATTAATAGATCCAAAAATGCTTGAGCTGTCAGTTTATGACGATCTTCCTCATTTGATTACACCTGTAATTACAGACATGCAGAAAGCTGCAAATGGCCTTAATTGGTGTGTTAAAGAAATGGATAAGAGATATAAATTAATGTCGGCATTAGGTGTAAGAAGTCTTGAAAGTTATAACCAAAAAGTCCAAAAAATAAATTCAATATCTGAAGAGATTAAGGAAAAATTATTTGAGATAAACGATGGAGTAGTTAAACCATTGCCTTATATCGTTATCGTTATAGATGAATTAGCTGATTTGATGATGGTAGCAGGAAAAAAAGTTGAACAACTCATATCACGTCTTGCTCAAAAAGCTAGAGCTTCTGGAATGCATTTAGTTGTATCCACTCAGAGACCATCGGTTGATGTCATTACTGGACTTATCAAGGCTAATATACCTTCAAGAATATCGTTTCTTGTTTCATCTAAAATTGATTCTAGAACTATCCTAGATCAAGGTGGTGCTGAACAACTTCTTGGTAATGGAGATATGCTTTTTGTTGAACCTGGTACATCAATACCAAACAGAATTCATGGTGCTTTTGTAAGTGATGATGAAGTTCAAAAAATTGCTAAATTTTTAAGAGAAACAGGAAAACCTGATTACATTGAAGATGTTATTAAATCTGTGGAAGTACAAGAGTTATCTGAAGAAGCTGATATGGATGATGATCTTTACAATGAAGCTGTTGAATTTGTTGTTGAAACAAGAAGGGCATCTATTTCCTCTGTCCAGAGAAAATTTCGTATTGGCTACAATAGGGCAGCTAGATTAATTGAAACAATGGAAGAAAATGGGATAGTTTCACCAATGAATTCTAATGGTTCAAGAGAAGTTCTTTAATGCGAATTATTCTTTTATTCATATCTTCTTTTTTATCTTCTGCTGAACTTTCAGAACTATTAAATAAAAATCAAAAATTTTCTTCAAACATTCTTATTTCAGACATTGATACAGAGATATCCAGCGGCTTTCTTTCGTATAAGAATGGAAATTATAAATATTCTATTCAAAGCCCTAGCAGTCAAGTAATGGCAGAAATAGATGGGCAACTTTTTGTTCAGGATGATGATTTTAAACAAGTGATTAGATACAACGATAATAACTCCTTTTTAATAAAAAAATTATTATCTAATGCATATGAGCATACTGAACTATCTTGTAATTTAAAATGTTTCAAACTTCTTGTTGATGATGAGCGCATCAGTAATGCGATCATTGTTTTTGAGAATGAGTTTTTGCATGAAATACATGTAGAAAATTTTCAAAATAATAAATTTTTAATTAAATTTGAGAATTTTGTTCATGAATCAACTAATATTACTTATGTAACTCCTGATGGTTATGAATTAATAACGAATGATTGATTTAATAGGCTTAAAAGAAAATTTAGATATCTATAAAAAAGGTTTATCCGCAAAAGGGTGTGATATAGATTTAGAGGATTTGCTTAAAAAAAATATTTCAAAAAATGCCCTTCAGGTAGAATTAGATGAGCTAAAGGGCCAAAGAAACGCCTTATCTAAGGAAATTGGATCTTTATCAAGCAGGGGTGAGGATTCCAATGATCTAAAAAAAGAGTCTGAAAAAATTGGATTAAAAATTGAATCTCTGCAAAAACAATTTGAACAAGAAAAATTAGAGTTTGAATCTATTTTGCTCCAAATACCAAACTTACCTGATACTGATGTGCCTTTTGGTAATGATGAATCTAGCAATCAAGAAATTTTTACTAAAATATTTACACAAACAAACAATGGTCTGGATCATGTTGAGATAGGTGAAAAGCTGGGATTACTTAATTTTGACTTAGCCAATAAGTTAAGTGGGTCTAGATTTGTAGTTTTGAAGGGTAAATTAGCAGAATTACAGAGAGCCCTTATTCAATTCATGCTTGATGAAGCAAAAAATAATGGTTATGAAGAAATGTATGTTCCTTTCATTGTAAATAGTCAATCACTCATTGGAACAGGGCAGTTACCAAAATTTGAAGATGATCAATTTAAAATTAATGATGATAAATACTTAATTCCTACAGGTGAAGTTCCACTAACCAACTTAATGAGGGACGAATTGTTAGAAGATACTGATTTACCTATAAATCTTACTGCTCATACACCATGTTTTAGAGCAGAAGCTGGAAGTTATGGAAAAGATACAAGGGGCATGATCAGACAACATCAATTTGAAAAAGTTGAAATTGTAAAATTTACTGATCCTGAGAAGTCAGATAAAAGCTTAGATGAACTTGTTTCTCATGCTTCTAATATCCTTGAAAAGCTTGAATTAAGCTATCGTCAAGTAATTTTATGTACAGGTGATTTAGGGTTTTCATCTTCCAAAACAATAGATTTGGAAGTTTGGCTGCCAAGTCAGAATACTTTTAGAGAAATTTCTTCTTGTTCAAATTTTAAAGATTTTCAATCTCGAAGAATTAATGTCCGAGTAAAGAAAAATAATAAAAAAATATACCCTCACACATTGAATGGTTCAGCATTAGCAGTTGGAAGAACCATTGTAGCTATTATTGAAAATTTTTATGAAAATGGTGTAGGTGTACATATACCAAAGGTTTTAAAAGATTACCTTGATTTTGATTTAATAGAAGAAAAAAAATAATTCACATATATTTCACATAACCGTTAAAACTTCTTCATGTTTAGTTATAGAATATAGAAATATCGAATTTGAGGTAACTATATGAAAAAAATTCTTTTATCGCTGACTCTAGCGATATTTTCGTTTTATGCGATATCCCAAGTTGATGTCAGATCAGGTATCAAGGGATACGTTACCGATTCTTCAGGTCCAGTTTCTGGAGCTGCAGTAGTCGTAGTATATGTACCAAATGGTTCTACCAGTAATGCGCTTACAGGAGCAGATGGGGAGTTTAGTTTTAATAACTTAGCACCTGGCGGTCCTTACAGCGTAACAGTAACTAAAGCAGGTTATTCTGATGCAAGTGCAACAGCTGTCTACACTAAGTTTAGTGAAGTCTCCAGCGTTGACGTATTCTTAGCAGCAGAATTTGAAGAAGTTGTTGTTAGTGCTTCCGCTCTAGAAAGCACCATTAGATTTGGGAATGGAACAGTATTTGGTGAAGATGTAATTGATGGCATGCCATCATCAGATAGAGGTATTCAAGATGTTGCAGCCTTAGACCCTAGGGTAGCTGTAGATCAATCAGAAGACTTCTTCTCACTATCAGTTATGGGTAGTAACCCAAGAACAAATGATATTACCATTGATGGTGTATCCGTAAATGATGCATTTGGACTTAATGATAGTGGTCAACCAACATTGAGAAACTCATTCTCAATTGAAACTGTTAAACAGATTTCAGTTGATGTCACTCCATTTGATGCTTCTAGAGGAGGCTTTGTAACTGGTAGTGTGAATGCTGTTACTAAATCTGGTACAAACGAATTTGAAGGTGACTTCTACGTTTATAACAGAAATGAAGACATGGTTGGTGATGATGCTAATGGTAATGAGCCAGGTACCTTTACAGAAGACACAATGGGCTTCAGTTTAGGAGGTCCAATACTGGAAAATAAGCTTTTCTTCTATTTCAACTATGAGAAGTTTGAACAAGTTTATCCAGCATTTTATGGTCCTGATGGAAGCGGAGCAACACTTGAAGCTTACTATGTAACTCAAGCTCTTGTTGATAGAGTACGAGCGTCAGCACAAAGCTTATATGGTTTCGATCCAGGTACTTACGATACAGAACAAAATAATTTATCTGAAAACACATTTGTTAAATTAAATTTTCTTCTGAATGATGATCACGAAGTTGAGGTTTCTTACATCGATACTACGTCAAATTTGGTTAAAGTAAGAGGGCAGCCACCATTTGGTTTCTCACTTGATAGCCAATGGTATGACGACAAACAAGGTGTAGAAGTTTTAACCTCAAAACTATTTAGTAATTGGAGCGATAAGCTCTCAACACAGATAGTTATGTCAACAAGAACACAGACTGATAATCAAGATCCTTTTAGAGGAGATAACTTCCCATCAGTTTCTATTGCAATTAATAATGCAGATGGAAGTTGTACTGGAAGTTCAAATTGTACTAACCCATTTAGAACAATTTGGGGTTCAGCAAGAGCTGGTCAGTATGAAACTCTAAGATTTGGACAAGATCAGTTTAGATACAATAATGAGATTATTGTTGATTCAACAGCATTCTCATTTAAAGGTTTCTATTCACTTAGTGCTAACCATGATCTAAGTTTTGGTTACGAAGTAACTGAAGACGATATCATGAACTCATTTAGAGTTTGTGGTGGTGGTTGTTATGGTTTCTCAGGCATAGATCAATTTGAAGCAGGTACTCCAACATACTACTTATTAGAAGGTGGTGTTGGCGGTGTCATTAATGGTGATGCTGTTAATTGGGTACTTGAAAAGGAAACTTTATATTTCCAAGATGACTGGAGAGTAAACGATAAATTAAACATTTTAATGGGTGTTAGGGTCGATAACACTACAACTAACAATACGCCTAATGCAAATGCAAGTTATTTTGCAGCAACAGGGTATAGAACAGATGTAGGTATTGACGATCAAATGGTTCAACCTAGATTAGGTTTTGATTATGATGCTACAGACATGTTTATGGATTACTTCCTAGGTGGTAAATCATATGATTGGTTACCTATAGAGTCCGTTCAAATGCGTGGTGGATATGGCTTATTTGTAGGTCGATTGCCAAGCGTTTGGGTCTCAAACTCATGGAGTAATGATGGTGGAATCAATAAAGCTGAATTTGAAGCATTTACTTTCAGTGGTCAACCTATCGATGGAGTAATGTTTGATCCAAATTCAAACGATCAAAGTAGAGCTACAAGACTATCATCTTCTGCTGGTGGTGATGTTAACTCATTAGACCCAGATTTTGGCCTACCATCTTCTTGGAGATTCGCATTAGCATTTGATGTTGAACTTTCAAATGGTTGGTTCTATGGTCTTGAATTTAATCATGACGATGTTGATAGAGCTTTTGCTTATATTGATCCAGCATTAGAAGGTAATGTAGCTGGAACTTTACCAGATGGTAGAACTTTCTATAACAATAGTGAAGGAGACCTTCATACAACTTATACAGACAAGGGTCAGACAAGATCATGGTCTCACAAGTTGTCAAAATCTTTCCTAGATGACAAGTTAAAAGTATATCTTGCTTACTCAAATACTGATGCAAGAGATGTATTTGGCGCAGGTTCATCTACACAAGGTTCTAACTATGGTAAGTATGTAACGTGTAACAACCAATTCTATCCAAATCTCTGTACTAAACCTTCTTTATGGGGAAGAGATGAAAGATTAGTTGGAACTATTGATTACACAGCTGAAATCTTCGGTGCTGATAATCCGACTAGATTTTATCTTTTCTGGAAAAGAGAATCTGGTAGAAAATTCAGTTATACCTATGACGACAACATCATAGGCGATGGTTATAGAGATGAAAGAGATCTTTGGTACGTTCCAACAGGTCCTGGTGATCCTCTAGTATCCTTTAGTGATGATACAGGAGATGCATTCTATGCTTATGTAGATAGATATCTAAGTTCATACAAAGGTCAAGTAGCACCAGCTAATGGCTTTATGGCTCCTTGGATTACAAGAATGGATCTTAAGGTCACTCAAGAATTAGCACTACCACAAGGTAGTTTCTTTGGCGATACTAAAGCTGAACTATTTCTTGATATCTATAATCTTGGAAACTTAATTGACGAAGATGCCGGTCAAATATATGACGCAGGTTATCTTGGTGTAACAAAGAGTATGAATGTAGACATCGTTGATGGTGCTTACGTTTATTCAAACTTCGATGATGGACATCTACGTTACCGAAATGGTGCTAGATTTGTTTCTACATGGAAGATGATGCTCGGGTTTAAGCTAAGTTTCTAAGCAGTAATTCGATATATCAAAAGGGCAGCTTAGCTGCCCTTTTTTTTTACTCAAAATAAATAAGAGTTATAATGTGGAATGCAAAAAATACCAACAATCTCATTAAATGATCTTAAAAATAGAAATTCTGATGTATTAGAGTTTCTAACAAAAACATTAGAAAATAATGGATTCTTTATCATTAATGATCATTCAGTAGACAAAAAACTTATCGAAAAAGTATTTTCAGTAGCTGAAAATATATTTGATCTACCTTATGAAACAAAATATAAATATCATGTAAAAGGATCCAACGGAGCTAGAGGTTATACCCCTTATGGAATTGAAACTGCTTTGAATGAAAAAGTTGCTGATCAAAAGGAATTTTGGCACCAAGGCTCAACATCTAATAAATCATTAATGCCTAATCTATATATTGATGAGGTAGATGATTTTAATGTGTTAGATACTTTATATAGTGAATTTGAAAATCTGGGCTCTGAGGTACTTAAAGCTTTCAGTCACTTTGATATAGATTACAATGCGGATTTAGTTGATTCAGCTATAGATGGAAATTCTATTCTTAGATTAATTCATTATCCGGCAACGGAAGGAGGAAATGAGCATCGTGCTCGAGCTCACAGCGATGTTAATCTTATTACTCTCCTTATAGGAGGAAATGAAGCTGGTTTAGAAGCTCAAGATAAACAAGGTAATTGGGTTGAATGTAGTTGTGATGTAGGAGAGATTATCTGTAATATCGGAGATATGCTTCAGATTATGTCAAATGAAAAACTTACAAGCACTCCTCATAGAGTTATTGCAAAAGGTAATGAAAATAAAGCCAGATACAGTATTCCATTCTTTTTACATCCAAGGCCAGAGATTGTTTTAAACAAAGAAGGGGATCTAACAGCTGAATCATTCTTAGACAAACGTGTTCGTGATATAAAGCTAAATTAAATGTATTACCTTCAAATCATACTCGGCACTTTAATTTTAACAGCGCTTGCTGTGCCACTTTCCAACAATTATAAAGCAATAAAGATTCGAAATATCCTTGCTGCTATGGTAGCCATGCTAGTGTTTGCCTTTATCTTATTAAATCCAAATGTAGCTGGTTTCTTTCAAATACTTAGTGATGGTGTTGCAAAACTTTCATCAGCAACTGCTTATGGTACCGAGTTTGTTTTTGGAAGTTTATTTTTAAATAATCCCTTTGCTTTTGCCTTAAATGTTCTTCCATTAATAATCGTAATGGCAAGCATAAGTGCTCTATTGTGGCATTGGAGAATACTGCCATTAATAATTAAAGGTTTTTCTTACATATGTGAAAAACTTTTTGGACTTGGTGGTCCTATATCATTTGGAGCAGCAGCAAATGTTTTTGTAGGACAAGTCGAAGCACCTTTATTTGTAAGACCTTATTTATCGCAAATGAGTAAAAAGGAGCTCTTAATTTTAATGACAGCTGGCATGGCAACAATATCAGGATCGATAATGATTGCTTTATCTGATGCTCTTAAACCTCAATTTGGTGATATTAATACTGTACAACATTTCTTAACGGCATCTATTCTATCTGTTCCTGGAGCAATAATGTATGCAGAAATAATGTATCCGTCCAATGAAATTACACATGCAATTAAAAGCAAAAAAGAAGAAAAACTTTACTCAGGTTCTATGGATGCTATCACTAAAGGAACAAAAGATGGTTTAAGTATAGCTGTAAACGTTGCTGCTATTTTAATTTCAATTTTAGCCTTAGTTTCAATAATTGATGGATTTCTATCCCTCATAGACCCTAATCTTTCTTTGAGTATGTTATTGGGCTATTTATTTGCTCCTATAACCTGGTTAATGGGTGTCCCATGGGGAGAAGCTGTAAGCTCGATAAATGCGCCAGTTGGAATAAAATCGATTTTTCCTGAATCTTACGAGTTAATTCCTGGTGCAGCAGATCTTTTAGGTATCAAAATAGCAACAAATGAGTTTGTTGCTTATCTTCAATTAGGAGGTCTTGATCCTTCAACTTTCACAGAAAGAACAAAGGTAATAACACTCTATGCTCTTTGTGGTTTTGCTAATTTTTCTAGTGTTGGAATATTGGTATCTGGAATTGGATCAATGGCACCTGAAAGAATATCAGATTTAATACAAGTTTCTGGTAAAGCTTTAGTAGGCGCTACATTAGCTTCATGCTTGACAGGTTTAGTTGCTGGACTATTTGTTTAAATTAGATTAGTTAACTTTCTGTAGTGCTTTCTACAAAAAACTTTATATTTGTCACCACCAATATCAATTTGTTGGCCCTCTGTGACTATTTTTCCATTGTTATACCTAGCTATCATTGTTGCCTTTCTTGCACAACCTTCATATTCACAAATAGTTTTAAGTTCAACTAAAGTATCTGCATAAGCAAGTAATGCAGCACTACCAGAAAATAAGTCTCCCCTAAAGTCAGTTCTTATTCCGTAACACATCACAGGAATATTAAATTTATCGCATACTAGACAAAGCTCTTTAACCTGCCTACTAGTTAAGAATTGAGCTTCATCTACTAAAATACATGCGATATCTTCGTCTTTTTTTTCAAGAAAAAACTTATCAAATTCAAATGTTTCTTCAAAAATATTTGCCTTCTTTTCTAGTCCTAATCGAGAATGGATTGCTCCATGATACATGTCTGCATCGACTTTAGGAGTGAACAAATATGTTTTTAAACCTCTTACCTCATAATTATGATTTGATTGTAAAAGGGAGGTTGATTTCCCAGCATTCATAGTTGAATAATGAAAGTGAACTTTAGCCAAATCTAATCTTTGTCCTTCTTAAATGGATTCTTTCCAGAAATACCTTTTGGTCTTGCTTCGAGAAAAATATAGATAGTAAAGAAAAACAGACTTCCTAATAATACATATAATCCATCCATGTAGATATTGTAAATGTTTTAAATTACTATGCCTAAAAATATTTAATAATCTGTCCTTTTTCTTTTCATCAAGTAAAATATCATTGTGAACTTTAAAAAAATATTCTCCATTGTTTTTGCGGTGATTTTTGCGGTTTCCTGTGGCGGAGGCGGAGGTGGTTCGTCAACTCCGGAGCCAACACCTACTCCAGCACCTACACCAGCACCAACACCTGCGCCTACACCGGCTCCAACGCCGTCAACATTATTTGGTCGTGATATATATATTGGTACTGTTGAAGCGAGTGAATATGATAGAGATGCGCAATATCCAACTTGGGATGATACTGATGGTGATTGCTTATCCAACAGACATGAAATTTTAATTGCGCAACATGTTGATGATGATGCCTCCAATCCCTTAGTTTATAGAGATGATGGTTGTCTCATACTGTCAGGAAAATGGTATGACCCTTATGATGATACTTACTATTACAATGCTTCGGATGTTCAAATAGATCATGTTGTAGCTCTTTTCGAGGCTCATAATAGTGGAGCTTTTGCTTGGACATCAACAGAAAAAAGATACTTTGCTAACACCGGCGATAAATTTCCCGGTACTTTGCCTGAAACTTCACATGAGTTTCTAGCTGTAGGAGCTGCTTCTAATCAATCAAAAAGTAGCTATGATCCAGTTGATTGGATGCCAAATAATAATGATTATCACTGTACGTATCTTAAAAAATGGGTTGAAGTTAAATACATAAACAATATCTACTTTGATCAAGATGAGTTTGATTTTATTAAAGCCGAGGAGGGTAACTGTGATGAATCAGCTCTTCCTGATTTACCACCGAACCCAGATTCCACCTATTCAGTAAGTGTGGTGAGCACAAGTAGTGGAAATAGATTCTACATTGACGGAGTGGAAAATAAAGAACTCAATCTGCAAAGAGGATTAACTTATGAGTTCGATATCTCTTCTTTCGATGGCCATCCTTTTCGTTTAAGTGATATGGAAGATGGAACACATTCAGGTGGTGATATTTATACCGACGGGGTTACAGTAAGTGGAGGTACACTCACATGGGTAGTGCCTGATAATTTAGTGAATAACACAATGTATTACTTCTGTACTGTCCATTCAGGAATGGCAGGTACAGGAAAACTTAATATTATCGATTAAAAGATAGTTAGACTAATTTTATTTCACCAACGCCCATTCTTCCGTTATATTCTTCAACTGAAAACTCAACATTATCATTTTCATCGAGTGTTTCTAGCCCACTTTTTTGAAGTGCGCTAATGTGAACGAATACATCTTTAGAACCGTCCTCAGGTGCAATAAAACCGTAACCTTTTGAATTGTTAAAGAACTTTACGACTCCTTTTTGCATCTGGCCTCCTTAATATGTTTTCAACTATATGGCAGATAAAGATATATAGATATAGCAATATGAATATTTATGCCGTTAATTGCTTGAAAATAGTATTAAATCGCTATGAAACTATGTTTTTACTCTTATTTGCAAAAAGTATTGAAGACTTTAGTGTGGTTGGCAGCTTGCTCAGCGAGCATATGACTAACCATAAATTTTTCCTCAGCTTTTATCTTATCACCTGTTTCCATGGCTTCATTTGCTTCCTCCATAGAAGCTCCAGAAGCTGCTGCTAAAAAACCAATGTATCCACTATATTCTTTACAATCTTTATCTGGCCATTGATCTGCATATGAAAATGTGCTGATACTCATTAAAATGATCGCTATTAAAATATTTTTCATTTGTACTCCCTTGTCATCTTATAAAAAAAGTGAGCCCAAAAAGCATAACTGCAACTATTAGAAATAGATTCTTTTTGCCTCTGTCTTTTTCATTGAAAACAAGAAATAAGGCCAAAAGAATTCCAAGATGCAAAAATAGACCCAAAGAACTCATCCTATAACTATAAGACACTAAAAATTTTTAGCAATTTTCATTGTGATATAATTTTTTTCATGTCGAAATATCTAATAACAACTTTATCGCTAATATTCATCTTGAGCTGCTCTAATGGAGCAGAAACCGTAACAGAAGAAACAATAACCGAAGAAACAACAGTCACCGAAGCTGATGCTAAGGAATTCCTTGCTGAAGTTGAAGAAAAAGCAAAAATAGAAGGTCCTGTCTATTCTTCTGCTTTTTGGATTCAGTCTAATTTTATCACTCATGATTCCCAAGTAGTTGCTGCTGATTTTAGTAAAAGAGGAACACTAGATGCATTGCAGCAAGCTAGAACTGCATCTAAATTTGATGGCCTTGAATTAGAGCCTGCAGATAGAAGGGCATTAAATATAATAAAAAATGGTTTTGTAATGCCTCCACCTCTAGATGAAGATTTAGCTGGTGAAATGGCTTCAATCATGACTGAGCTTGAATCAATGTATGGGAGTGGTACACATTGCTTTACAGAAGATGATTGTTATGACTTGGAAGCATTTGAAAATATTATCGATAATTCTAGAGACTCAGATGAACTTTTAAAAGCTTGGAGCGGATGGAGAGAAATAGGTAAACCTATGAAAGCAAAATACTTAAGAATGGTTGATATAGGTAATCAAGGTGCGCAAGATCTAGGTTTTGATGGTTTATCAGATTTATGGTTCAGTCAATATGATATGCCTGCTAGCGAATTTTCAGAAACAGTTGATAAGGTTTACGAGGATTTAAAACCGCTATATGAAGCACTGCAGTGTCATGTAAGGGCAGAACTTAATGAATTTTATGGTGATGAAGTTGTTGAGAATGAGGGCTCAATCCCAGCACATATTCTCGGAAATATGTGGGCTCAATCATGGGCAAATATTTATGATATTGCTTATCAGGAAGAGGCAGCAGGAAAACCAATTAATATCACTAAAGTTATTGAAGATAAGGGCTTAAGTGAAATAGAAATGGTTGAAATAGCAGAGGACTTTTTCTTGAGTCTTGGCTTTGAACCTTTGTCAGATACGTTTTGGGAAAGATCATTATTTGTGAAACCAGTTGATAGAGGCGTGGTCTGCCATGCTAGTGCATGGGATATTGATTCTGCAAATCAAGATCTAAGAATTAAAATGTGTATCGATAAGAATGAAGAAGACTTTTCAACTATACATCATGAACTTGGACATATTTTTTATTACCAAGCTTACAAAGACCAACCAGTTGTGTTTCAACGTGGAGCGAATGATGGATTTCATGAAGCTGTAGGTGATTTATTGTCTTTATCCATCACTCCAAATTACTTAGAACAAATTGGTTTTGCAACACCAGAGGAAGCAGAATCTGCTAAGCAAAATGAAGTTGCATTCTTGATGAAAAAAGCACTTGATAGTGTGGTTGCAACGCCATGGACATTGATGCTCGACAAATGGAGAATGGCTGTTTTTAATGGTGAACTATCAGAGGATGAACTTAACGATTATTGGTGGGAGCTTAGAGAGAAATATCAAGGTGTAAAATCACCAAATGAAAGGCCTGCTGATGCCTTTGATCCTGGGGCGAAATATCATGTGCCTGGAAATACACCATATACAAGATACTACCTTGCTCGGGTACTTCAATATCAATTTCATGAATCTCTATGTGAACAGATAGGTTTTGATGGGCCTCTACATGAATGCTCAATTTACAACAATGAAATTGCTGGAGATAGCCTAAGAGCAATGCTTAGTTTAGGTCAAAGTAAACCATGGCAAGATGCTCTAGAGAGCATTATAGGAACTAGAGAGTTGAGCGGAACTTCTATGCTTAATTATTACGCACCGCTAAAAGACTGGCTTGATGAACAAAATCAAGGCAGAAGTTGTGGTTGGTAATTAGTTAATTTCTTTATTTGCAAGGGCTATTATTTCGCTATAGCTCTTGCTAAATATATTTAACATATCAATATTTTTGCCCACCATAGATTTAGCAGTTAGCAAATATGCTTTGAAGGTATTAGATATATAGAAATCTGGGTCAATATCATGTGATTCTACAACCATGTCTGAATAGATAAACGAAGCATCTTCTTCTTCAGTGGCCACTATTGTTATAAAAGGATCAATATTGGCACCAAAAGCCAGATACAAATCATCAAGAGTTCTATTGTTCGCACTATTTCTTTCATAGTAATGTGTGTAATTATTGAGAAGAACTCTTCTAAAGTCCTTTGAATCAATTAAATCCAAGGAACCAGTTGAAATAAGCTGGTTGAAAGTTCCATTCTGAGGAAAGAATGACACACTCATTTTTTGCACAATAAATAAATATTTCTCGGCAATCTGATCATCTGATAAATCTTTTGCTCCATCACTTAAATCATCTAAGAATTCATCTACATAGTCTTGCACTTTAGTGAGGTCTTCAGTTATTTTCGTAATTTGCTTCAAATCTTCTTGTGAAGTTATAAGCAGCTCCTCAATAAGTGTGTCTTTGTAACTTTTTTTATCATTAAGTTGTCGTAAATCGTCAAGATAAAAGGACAAGAGTACACCTGTAATGATAACAAGAAACTCCACTACATATCTTAAATATGATTTCATAAGAACTTATCATAATACATAAGATCTGTATTATTTTCTGATTCGTGTGTACTTTTATTACATTCTTGTGACAATTTAAACTTCTACCCGCAATTAAGTGTTGTATTGTACATACTGTGTTATATTTTTTAAATGAGAATCATTCTCATCAAATATTATAATTTTAGTAATTTAATAGGAGGATAAATGAGATTATTACTAACAACAATTTTTCTTACGTTTTTAATTTCAGCTGACGATCATGAACAACCTAAATTCGAGGGTTTGTTGTCTTCTGAAGTATTTAATTTAGATGGAGGTATGGAGCTTTACGTTGAAAAACGTTCAACTTGTTCTGCCGGAACAACACCAAAACACTTTCATCCAGCTGCTGGTACTTTAGTTTATGTGCTTGATGGAGTTTCTCAATCGAAATCAACCGGTAAATGGAAAAAATATTCTAAAGGTGAATATTGGTTTGAGCCAACTGATTGGGTTCATGGAGGCGAAGCAGATGCACCAGATCTTGGTGATTCATGCACAGATCTATTAGTAATAAGAGTAGTAGATGAAGGTAAAAACCATACAGTATTTGTTGAATAGGAGAGAAAATGAGATTTATATACATAATTTTATTTAATGTTCTTTCTTTTGGCATAATCGCAGAAACCTCAGAGCAATATACATATAGAGCAGAGTTCTTTTTTGGCGATATTGAAGAAGGAAAAACATATGAAGACGTTAGGGCACAGAATATGGAATACAAAAAATTTCTTGAAGAAAAAGGTCTTCAATATGGCAGATCTTTATTTGTGCCAATTTGGTCTGGCGAAAGAAAATATGACATCATCGAATATGGTTATTGGCCAGATGGCCAAGAGCAATACAAAGAGTGGGGGGCATATATGAATGAATACCCTGCTTGGGCAGCAGAAAATAGTGAATTTGATGGTCAAGCTGTTAAAACTAAAAGAAGTATCTCTATGAGGGGAGTAAGAGCTCGAGGCATCAGAATACCACAGGAGGAAAGAGATAGATTTAAATTTGTTGACTTCCAAAGATGTAGTTTTGTGTCTGGTGGTACTATGGAAAATCTACTTGATTTAAATGCAAGAGTAGAAGCCAGTGAAATTGAAATGGGCAATAGAGCAGGCTATGGCGTGCATTATTTGATGCCTTACAGAGGTGCTAGTGCCGATATAGATTATGACTTCATTATTATGCGCCATTACTATAGTGCACAGAAGAGAAGCGATATTGTTGCTAGTTATCCTGAATATAGGGATATGATGAACGAAAAGGGTTACTGGGATGAATTCAGAGCAAATGCTACTTGTGGATCTCAATCCACCTATAGAGTTGAGTGGCTCTACAATACATTCGCAGATTAATAGGAGAGAAAATGAGAATTTTATTATTACTATCGTTATTTATGACGTTTAATTCTTATGCTTCAGATCATTCTGAAGATAAAGCTGTATTAGCAGCTGTAGAAAAATATTATGCAGCAAGAACTGCAGAAGATTTTGTTACTCAAGTAGCAATGGAAAGCAAATCAGGAGTTTATAGCACAAATTCTGATGGTAGTTTTCATAAGCCAGTTCAAAGATTGACTGTTGCTGACTATAAAAGAAATGCACCTATTGGGCTAAATCATGTTTATTTTCCAGAAGCTGTTAAGTTATCAGATGATGCATACTTTGTAAGATTTTATTATGAAGGTGTTGTTGGAGAGAATAATCAACCCTACAGAACTCGTGTTACAACTACATGGGTTAAAGAGATGGGTAAGTGGGTTTTAAAAACTCAACATTATTCATCTGCAGCATATGGTGGTGTACACCAAACTACCAGATCTGATTTTGAGGACTAATTGAAGGAAAAAAAAATGAGAATTTTACTATTACTATTATTAAGTTTTTTTACATGGTCTGATGATCACGAAAATATGTATGAAGGCATCTTTGCAGATTATGTATTTTGTAATGCTGATGAAGATATGTCTGATGATGAAAGATTTGCTGCATTTCAAAAATTTATAATGGCTTGGAATAAACATGCTAATTCTTTTGAAAATAATGTATCTCTTTCAGTAGTTACTCCCATCTATACTGATGCTGAAATGCGTGGTGGTTCTGATTTCTTTTTTGTTAAACATGCACCTTCAAGAAAAGCACTAGGAGCATTTAACCAAAAAGTTACTGAGCTAATTAGTGGTGACGATAAAATGCCTGAACCACCTTTTGAATGCGAAGATGCAAATGAAACATTTCAAAGAGTAGGTCCATCATCTGGTGGCGAAGAATATTCAGAAGGTATTGTCGAATACTGGCCTTGTAACTATACAGATGGTGCTGATCCTATGGCGATGAGAGAGGCAGAGGCAAAGTTAGCATTAGAGCACTATGCAAATGGTGCGGAAGGCGGATTTAGATATATTTACCCTGGTTCTGGTTCCCCTAGAGAAGGTTCACCAGATTTTTATATAAGTCGAGGGTCACCAAGTTTTGAAGCAAGAGGAGCAAGCCATGATATCTATTGGGCAGAAACTCAAGGCTCAGAAGCTGATCTTGAGAGACGTAAGCATATGTCATGTGCAAACTCATCTCTTTGGAGTTGGTGGAGACTGAAAGAATCCTAAAAATTTAATTTATTTATAACTCCAATCTCGAAAGAGGTTGGAGTTTTCATTTATAGTAGTTAAATGAAATTGCATTACTGTCTAATTATTCTTTTTCTTAGCAGTTTCTTTGCTTCTTTAATACAAAATAATTTTGGTAAAACAGATGTAACTTTAGAAAGACTTGATACAAATAATGGTCAGTACATTTATTACGACTTATACAAACCAGATGTTGCAACTCCAAATTCGAAATCTCCATTCATTGCAATAATACCTGGCTTTCAACGTTCCAAAGAAGCACTTTCAAACATTGCCATTGAATTATCCAGAAGAGGTCATGTAGTTGCACTAATAGATCCTTATGCGCAAGGCTTATCTAGCTCTTCTTTAAGCAGAAGGGCAGCCACAACTGAAGGATATGGAATGTTTGCTTTAATTGAACATGTCCATGCTTCAGAGGACTTTGATTATGTAAATAAAAACTTACTAGGCACAACTGGTCATTCAATGGGAGGTAACGCTGCAATAAGAGGAGCAAACTATTTTGGCAAACAAGCAAAAGAAGAAAATACACCGAGTAAACTTCATTCAATTTATATTTCTGGCTATGTTTTAACTCTAACGGAAAAAAATTTAAGACCTGCGCAATCAAATATGGGTGTCAGTTATGCTCTTTACGATGAAGGTGCTTTCAGAAACCAACTTAAAGGTTGGGATGCTGCAAATATGAAAATCGCTCCTGAATCAATAATAGCTGTTAATAGTGGCTTAAAGATAGAAGAACATGTGGATGAGGTCGAATTAGGCAAATACTATGGAGATATAAATAACCGAACTCTAAGAGTTGTTTTTAACGAGCCGTTACTTCATCCCTTTCAGCCATATAATGGCGAAGCTAATGCCAACCAATTAAGTTATTTCGATAATGTTTTTGATTCTCCAATTAAATTAGATCCTTATGATCAGATTTGGCAATGGAAGGAATTTTTTACCTTAATAAATATGATTATAAGTTTTTTGTTAATAATTCCTTTGACCAAACTACTATTAGAATTTAAATTTTTCTCATCAATAGTGAAGCCACTACCACCAGCATTACCAAAACAAACACAAGAAGGAAAAATTGTCTTCTGGTCAATTTTTTGTATTAGTGCATTAATTGCCTGCATAAGCTTTATTCCAATGGTAGATATCGCTAAACAATTATTTCCTGCTGCAGCCAACAGAGAATTAACTTGGTTCTTTCCTCAAAGAATGAATAATTCAGTAATGTTATGGGCTTTATTGAATGGATCAATTGGGCTGATATTGTTTTTTCTGAGTTATCATTTCTTCGGCAAGAAACATGGTACAAATAAAGATTCCTGGGGCTTAGACATTAGGTTTAATGAACTTGTTAAAACGATCTTACTAGGTATCTCAGTATTTTTAATCTATTACGTAATTCTGTATGTAATTTATTTTTTCTTTCACATCGATTATAGGTTTTGGTTTATGGGTGTAAGAATTTTCCAGCCAGAGATGCTGTTGGTATTAGCTATGTATTTCCCTTTCTTTTTTGTATTTTTCTTGTCTAATTCATTAAGAGTTAATGGCGCCATGCGTTTCGATGGACAGCCTGAATGGTTATCCAGGCTAATAGCAGGTTTGGCAAATTCAGCAGGGCTTATGCTCATAATTATTATTCAATATTCTGTTTTTGCTTCAACGGGAACAGTTTATTGGAGTACAAATAATACTGATTGGTTAAGTGTAAATCTTTTATTCGGTATTGTGCCCATCATGTTCATTCTGCCATATTTCAATAGAATATTTTTTCAAATGACAGGCCGTATATACTTAGGTCCCATAATTACTTGCTTAATATTCATAATGATTTTATCGACAAATACAGTTGTCTATTTGCCATTATGATAGGTTATGTAAATGCGTAATTTTTTTAAGGGTTGCTATATATCAGTAATTGTTATTTTTTTGTCATCATGTGGTGGCAGCAGTAGCTCAACTCCAACACCACCTCCAGCACCACCTCCAGCACCGCCATCAAGTACTCCACCAGTATGTACTTTAACTTCAACACAAAATACCTATTACTGCACAATGACGAGAAAAGGTCTAAATCGAGAACTTTACATATACATTCCTGCTAACTATTCAGAAAATGGATCTCCTGTTCCCTTACTTTTTAGTCTTCATGGTTATACCAGTCGTGCAATCTGGAATCTTGGTTATACCGGATTTAGGAGCATAGCAGATGAAGAAGGTTTTATAGTTATTTATCCGCAAGGCTCAATACTTCCCACAACTGGACAAACACATTGGAATGTCGGAGGGTGGACTACGAGCAGTACAACAGATGATATTGATTTTATAGAGAGCCTTATTGATTGGACTGGCGCTAATTTTAATATCAATTTAGATCGAGTCTATTCAACTGGTATGTCTAATGGAGGATTTATGAGTTATCACCTCGCTTGTAATTTAAGCTCAAAGGTCGCAGCTATAGCTTCAGTAACAGGATCTATGACTCCTCAAACTTACAATTCCTGTAATCCTATACACCCAACTCCAATTTTGCAGATTCATGGTCTTGATGATGGAGTAGTGCCATATTACGGAAACTCTGTATCTCGACCAATACCAGAAGTAATTGAGTATTGGAAAAATTACAATGATTGTTCAGTCATGGCAGTCGGTGATCTTATCGATTCAAATGGTGATGGCTATGCCGGTAGTATGGAGATGCATGAAGAATGCCTCAATGACGTTTCTGTTCAATCATGGGTTTTGTCCGGTTTTGGTCATACTTGGCCTAGTGTGCCTGATGATGATATTCATGCTGCTTCAGTAATTTGGAATTTTGTTAAGCAATACGATATGAATGGTTTTATTAATGAATAGAGAGTTAATTCTTAAAATATCTCTACCTCTACTAACCTTTCTTATAGCTTGGCTTGGTGCCTTATCTAACATCTACACAGATCGGACTTGGTACGATAGTCTTAATAAATCGTCATTAAATCCTCCAGATTATCTCTTCGGTATAGTATGGCCGATACTCTACACTTTGATGGCAGTAGTGAGCTTTCTGCACGCCAAATTGATATATAAGTGGTATATACCTCAATTGGTCCTAAATGGAGCTTGGACCTGGATTTTCTTTGTTTATCAGCAACCTGATATAGCTTTTATAAATATTGTTGTTTTAATTGGGCTGAACCTTGTAATCTTGATGAAATTAAAAGGGCAGGGTGCCTGGCTAAGTTTTGCTCTATATTTGCCTTATTTACTTTGGATATGCTTTGCTGCTTTTCTAAATATATCTATAGCAATATTAAATTAAAGTGCTTTTATTACGCTTTTAATATTGGTCATAATATCAGGATTCCCTTCATAACATTTAATATCTTGATTTGGAGCATCCCAATCTCTCGCTGATTTAGTAAAGAAAGTTGAGTTTATCTTTAACCAACTGGAATCATCTAGAGTCCCAGCTTTAATAAACCTTAGTAATGGTATTTCTCTTGGATAACTCATAACTCCAGAACCACAGTTTTCGCAGAAGCCACGTTTTATTGTCATGCCAGTAGTTCCTTTTTTGCCATAAAACTTTAATTCTCCATTAAGCTTAAGATTTTTATTGGCGATATAAATAATTGTAGCTTTGCCGCTACCAGTCGATCTCTGACAATCTTTGCAATGACAGTGATGTGCAGAAATTATTTTTTCTGTATCAAATTCATAATTTACTTGATCGCACTGACATCTTCCCTGAACTATCATTTTCTATAATCAAGAGGTGGTTTTCGATCACCTAATAGCGAGTTGTATTCATGGTCACCCACATTTCTTCTATGTTCTTCCCAGGCAGCATCTATTAACTCTGGATTTTCATAGAGCTGTAATGCTGTGTTAGCTAGAGCTTTTGCTGCCAAATTTGCACCTTTGGTTCCAATAGATGTTCCTCCAGCTGCTACAGCCTGCCATGAATGAGCTGAGGTTCCAGGTACCCAAGTAGCAACTCTAACTCCTGTCGTTGGTACCATCCAAGATACATCTCCTACATCAGTTGAACCTTTGCCTTGTGAGTAAACCATTGGTCGAATTATCGTTTGATCTCCAATCTGTGAATCTGCATTAACTAAAGTTTGATAAAGCTCTTCTGCAAATTCTTGTTCTTCTTTGGTGTAAATTAGACTTTCAGCGCCTAATTTATGTAACTCTTGATCAGCTAATTTTGAGAGTACTTCATTGGCCATCACTGGATAGTTGCCATGCATAATTTCATAGGACATTTTGGTTTCTGTACCTTCTGCAGCACCATTGGCAGTTTTTACAACCCTTTCAAATAAGGCTCTAACTCCGTCTGGGCTAGGGTGGCGTACGTAGTAATAGACTTCTGCTATATCAGGAACAACATTTGGCGCTAATCCTCCTTTGGTAATGACATAGTGAATTCGTGCTTCTTCATCCATATGTTCACGCATCATATTTACCATCATGTTCATGGCTTCAACACCGTCCAATGCTGAACGACCATTTTGTGGTGCTCCAGCAGCATGACTGGAAATTCCATTAAAAGTAAATCGCGCTGATCTGTTACCATTACTTGTTCCAAAACTAACTCTATTGTTATCGTCCGGATGCCAATGCAACACTATATC
>MDTD01015578.1_pt1 | contig 23219 bp, 22 predicted proteins | sample 811221 | NCBI WGS metagenome assembly MDTD01 (sample SAMN05326646, study PRJNA326480) | marine metagenome | isolation source: seawater | place: Pacific Ocean: South West | collected 2011 | reverse complement strand
CTTTCCTGGCATGACTTTTGCACCAAGATTTTCGCCAGATGGAAAAAAAATAATTATGAGTTTTGCAAAAGATGGAAATTCAGATATTTATACGATGGATTTAGACTCTAGAGTTGTAGAAAGAATTACTGAACATTCTTCAATTGATACCTCTCCATCTTTTTCCCCTGATGGAAAATTTATTGCATTCAATTCTGATCGAAGTGGATTACAACAAATCTATGTCATGAGGAGTGATGGTAGCAATGTAAAAAGAATTACTTTCGGCAAGGGAATTTACGGAACACCTGTTTGGTCACCAAGAGGAGATTTAATTGCATTCACAAAAATGCGTAAGGGAAGATTTTATATAGGAGTGATGAGAACCGATGGTACCGGTGAAAGATTATTGACAGAAAACTACTATCAAGAAGCTCCTTCTTGGTCACCTAATGGAAGAGTGCTAGTTTTTTACAGGGAGACCAAAGCTGGAGAAAAAGGAGAGGGTTTTTCGGCAAAACTATGGTCTATTGACATTACTGGATATAACGAAAGAAGGCTTTCTACTAAAACTGACGCTTCAGACCCATCTTGGTCCTCATTATTATCTAAGTGAGGTTGAATTTTATGTAAAATATACTTGAATAATTTTGAATAATTTGAAATAACCACAATAAACCTAGGGGATAAAATGACATTAAATAAGAATTTAAAAAATATATTTTTAGTAGTTTTTGCAACTTTGATATTAAGTGCCTGTTCTACTGCCAAGAAATCCGGAGTAATAGACGGTGATGTTTACACTGGCAAAGAAACAGTCGAATATTTAGCTGCAGGAGTTCCTGACAGAGTATTTTTTGCAACGAATAAATCATCTTTAACTACTGCTTCAAGAGCTACATTAAGAAAGCAAGCAACATTTTTAAGAAAAAATAAAAATTTAAATGTTACCATTGAAGGTCACGCTGATGAACGAGGAACAAGAGAATACAATTTAGCACTTGGCGAAAGAAGAGCTAACGCAGCTAGAGATTACTTGATGACTTACGGCATTTCAGGAAAAAGAATTTCTGTAATAAGTTATGGAAAAGAGAAGCCGGTAAATCCAAAATCTTCTCCAGTAGCTTGGTCTCAAAATAGAAGATCAGTAACAGTAAAAGTAAATTAATACTTTCAAATCTAAAGATTTTAAAAGACCCTTTAATCATTTAAAGGGTCTTTTTTTTGCCATTTTGTATAATTAAAAAAGATTCATGAAGATTCTTAAGATAAATTTAATAAAAACGTTAATTATTTTTTGTTTATTTAATTTTACATTGCTTCACGCGGAGGAGGAGGAAATATTATTAAATGCTATTTCAGATCAAATTCAAGTTATCACAAAGGATTTAAAGACATTAGAAAAAGCAGTTTACCAAAAATCTGAAATAACAGCATCATCAAATCTAAACTCAATTAAATCGGATGGATTAAATGAGGATATTCTCACAAAACATCTTCTCAAGTTGAATGAAATAGAAGATCAGTTCAGACAACTAACAAATAAATTTGAAGAAGTTAATTTTAAATTAGATAAATTATCTTCACGTGTTACTAAAATTCAATCTGATACACAATTAAGATTTTCTGATTTAGAAAGTGGAAGTGAAAAATTGACAGTAAAAAAAGACCAACCAGTTGTTTTACCTGGCTCCAGTAAACCACAAGATTTTGGAGCAAGTCCAGGATATCAAACTTCAAATCTACCAAAACAACAAACAATTAACTCAATCGAAAGTGCTCAGACAGTAATTACAGAAGAGGCTGAAAATAAAGAGTCGTTGCTTCCAGATAAGAAACCTGAGGAGCAATATGAGTTTGCTGTAAGCTTTATGAAAATAGGCGACTATGAAACAGCAGAGTCTGCCTTAAAAGAATTTATAGATAAAAATAAAGATCATGATTTAGCTGGAAGTGCGCAATATTGGTATGGAGAAACTTTTAGGATTAGACAATTATATTCTGATGCTGCTACAGCATATCTAGACGGCTATCAAAATTATCCTAAAAGCAAAAAAGCTCCGGATAATTTGCTTAAGCTTGGAATTACAATGGTACAACTTGGAGAAAAAGACCAAGGATGCAAAATGATTAAAGGTTTAAAAAAAGAATACCCAAAAGCAAGCAAGTCTGTGTTACAAAAAGCTCAATATGAGCAAAAAAAATTCAAATGTAGTTCTTAAAAATAACTTTAAGGATTTCGAAGACTTAAATAAAGTCTACGAAAAATTTGAGTATAAAATTCAAAGATTAAAAAAAAAATCTTTTATTGTTGGTATCTCGGGAGGTCCAGACAGTCTAGCTCTAGCGGCACTATGTAAAGCATATAATTACAAAAACAAAATAAAGTTTGATTATGTTTTAGTAAATCATAATATCAGAACGAATTCTTCTAAAGAGGCAAAACAAGTAAAAAATTTACTTAAGAAGAATAGAATTAATCTAAAAATTCTTAATAATAAAAAAAAAATAGATCGCAACATACAAGGTCTAGCTAGGCAAGTAAGATATGACATGCTTAAAGATTATTGTTTAAAAAAGAAGATTAATACAATTTTGACTGCTCATAATCTTGAGGATCAAGTAGAGACTTTTTTCATTAGGTTATCAAGAGGGAGTGGTTTGACTGGTTTGTCAGCCATGAAGCCTCTAAGCAAACTGTATAAGAATATTTATTTATTTAGGCCTTTATTAGATATTAGAAAAAAGGTTCTAATAAAGTTTTCCAAAAATATTTTTGGTAAATTTTTTAAAGATCCATCAAATAAAAATAAAAAATTCCTAAGAACAAAAATTAGAAGTTTAGAAAAACCACTTGAGCAAAGCGGAATTAACTATAATCAGATAATTAAATCAATCAACAATTTGGCAGCAAGTAAAGCCACGTTGGATGAGTATTTCAGTAGGATTTCTAAAGAAACAATAAAGAAAAATAAAAATCAAATTTCAATTGATTTTAAAAAATTTCAAAATTTTAATAATGAAATTAAAATAAAGTTAATAAACCATTCAATAAAGATCTTAGTGAAAAATTACTATAACCCAAGATCTAAGAAAGTGATAAATTTAATCAAAAATATTAAAAGTGAGAAATTTAAAAGTTCAACTCTAGGAGGATGTTTATTTTTAAAAAAAAGGGATACATTGATCTTAAAGATAGAAAAAAACCAACAAATTTAACTAACATTAAGATATTTTGTCTTATTTACAACTAATTTATGGGTAAAATATACTTGTTTATTTAAAAATAATGATTATTTAAAAATTATGAATATTAAAAACTTAATAATGTGGGTCATAATTGTCCTATTGTCCGTAGGCTTGTTTAACATGTTTCAAGATCCAAATAAATTAAGTTCAGAGAAAAACTCATTACCATTTTCCAATTTCTTAAATGAAGTTGATGCCGGAAGAGTTGTAGAAGTGAAAATTCAAGGAAATAATATTAATGGAGTTTTAGCTGACGGTAAAACTTTTAGCACATACTCACCTAATTATCCCGAATTAGTAGAAAAACTCTCGAGTAAAGGTGTTAGTATTGTAGCAACGCCTTTAGAAGACAAAATGCCATCACTTCTAGGCATACTGCTCTCTTGGTTCCCAATGCTACTATTAATAGGAGTTTGGATTTTCTTTATGAGACAAATGCAGGGTGGAAAAGGTGGTGCCATGGGATTTGGCAGATCAAAAGCAAAATTATTAAATGAAGCTCAAGGCAAAGTTACTTTTAATGATGTTGCAGGTGTGGAAGAAGCAAAAGAAGAAGTTGAAGAAATAGTAGAATTTTTAAAAGATCCAAAAAAGTTTAGCCGTTTAGGCGGCAAAATTCCAAAAGGCGCTCTTTTGATAGGACCTCCAGGAACAGGTAAAACTTTACTTGCTAAAGCTATCGCAGGTGAAGCAAACGTTCCATTCTTCTCAATTTCAGGCTCAGACTTTGTTGAAATGTTTGTTGGTGTCGGAGCTTCTAGAGTTAGAGATATGTTTGAACAAGGCAAAAAACATTCGCCATGTATTATATTTATAGACGAGATTGATGCTGTTGGAAGAAGTAGAGGTGCTGGATTAGGTGGAGGTAACGACGAAAGAGAACAAACACTTAACCAACTTCTTGTGGAGATGGATGGTTTCGATACTAATGAAGGAATAATTTTAATAGCAGCAACTAACCGGCCAGACGTTTTAGACCCTGCTCTACTAAGACCTGGTAGATTCGATAGACAAGTAGTAGTAGGTAATCCAGATATAATTGGAAGAGAAGCTATCTTAAAAGTTCATGTAAAGAAAATAAATATTGGGCCGGATGTAAAACTTAGAACTATTGCAAGAGGAACTCCAGGATTTTCAGGTGCAGACTTGGCAAATTTGATTAATGAATCTGCTTTGCTTGCAGCGAGAAAAAACAAAAGAGTTGTAACTATGTCTGATGTAGAAGAAGCCAAAGATAAAGTAATGATGGGCGCAGAGCGAAGATCAATGGTGATGTCAGAAGATGAGAAGAAACTTACCGCTTATCATGAAGGCGGTCATGCTATTGTTGCGCTTAACGAAAAAGCTTCTGACCCTATACATAAGGCAACCATTATACCTAGGGGAAGAGCTTTAGGAATGGTGATGAGATTGCCTGAAAGAGATCAGCTTTCAGTTTCAAGGGAAAAAATGCATGCTGATATTGCAGTTGCAATGGGAGGAAGAATAGCCGAAGAAATTATTTTTGGATATGATAAAGTAACTTCTGGTGCTTCTTCAGATATAGATATGGTAACAAAAATGGCAAAAAATATGGTTACTAAGTATGGAATGAGCACAGAACTTGGAACTATAGCATATGGAGAAAACGAAGAAGAAGTTTTCTTAGGCAGATCAGTTACTAAACAACAAAATATGTCAGAAGAGACCGCAAAAAAAATCGACGAAGAAGTCAAAAAAATAGTAGATAAAGGCTACGAGAGAGCCAGAAAGATTCTTACAGAAAAGATAGACGATCTCCATAAAATTGCAAAGGCATTACTGATTTATGAGACATTATCTGGAGATGAAATAAGAGATTTAATTTTAAAAAATATAAAACCAACGAGATCTTTTAAAGAAGAGGAAAATGATGATGGCAAATCATCATCTGCACTTGGTTCACTCGGATTAAAACCAAAACCTGCAATTTAAAAGATAATGCTCAAATATTACACAAGAGCGTGTAATTTCTATTATGGCAGTCAAGCAAAGCTACTAATTAAAAAAAAAAATGCTTTGCCTTTATGTGGTATCAAATCTATCGCTTTTGATAGTGTTGAAATTTTCATAAGAGAAAAAAGACAAATAAGAAGTAAAATTATAAAAATTCATAATATTAAAAATCTTCATAAAGCTGAAAAGAAAAAAATTCAACAAGACTTGAAAAATATTACTTCAAAGCGAAGAAATTTTTTGAATCATGTAAATTTTTCAGTGCCTACAATAATGGGGATTTTAAATTTAACACCTGATAGTTTTTCAGACGGAGGCAAGTTTAATAAAACGAATACATCATTTAAACATATTGATAAAATGATAAAATCAGGTGCAAAAATTATAGATATTGGAGGTGAGTCAACTCGACCCGGCTCAAGGGATATTAATGTAAAAACTGAGTATAAAAGATTAGAAAAAGTTCTTAAGATGTTTAAAAAAAAATATAAAAATACTAGTTTGTCTTTAGATACAAGAAAATCTGATATAATGATTAAAGGCCTGAAATTTGGCGTAGATTTAATCAATGATGTCTCAGGCTTTAGCTATAATAAAAATTCTCAATTTATAGGAAAAAAAATTAGAGTTTCAAAAGTTCTTCATCATATGCAAGGAACACCAAATACAATGCAGGTTAATCCTAAGTATAAAAATGTTTTGTTAGACATATATGATTATTTTGAAAAAAACTCAAAAAAGCTATTTTGTGATAAAAATATTATTTTAGATCCCGGTATTGGCTTTGGTAAAACTTTGAAACATAATTTGACTTTAATTTCAAAAATTTCTTTGTTTCATAGCTTAGGATTTCCTATACTAGTTGGTACCTCAAGAAAAAGATTTATCAATCAAATTTCTGGGAAATATGATAGCAAAGAAAGATTAGGAGGAACTTTGGCATCAGTTCTATATTTGTTATCACAAGGGGTTCAAATTTTTAGAGTGCATAACGTGAATGATATAAAACAGGGTATTTTAGTTTTCAATAAAATTTTGTCTAACTAATGAAAAATAAGTATTTTGGCACTGATGGTATTAGAGGAACTGTCAATCAAGGTAATATAACTGGAGAAAAATTTTTTAAATTTGGTCTTGCCTCTGGAACTTTTTTTAAGAATCAAAAAAAAACTAAACAAATAGCAGTTATTGCAAAAGATACTAGACTTTCTGGTTACACTTTAGAACCGGCGCTAGTTTCAGGATTAGTCTCCGGAGGAATGCATGTTTTTACTCTAGGACCGCTACCAACAAATGGCCTTGCTATGCTAACTAAAGATATGAAAGCAAATATGGGTATCATGATAACAGCTTCACACAACCCTTATTATGATAATGGTCTAAAATTATTTGGACCAGACGGTATGAAATTATCAGATAAAATAGAAAAAAAAATCGAAAAATTGATAGATGCAAAAAATACAAACCAACTAACAAATCCAAAATTTCTTGGAAGAGTAAAAAGATTAGAGGATGGAAACGATAAGTACATAAAAATTTTAAAGAATAATTTTCCTAATAACTTCAAACTTAACGGAATAAAAATAGTTTTAGATTGTGCAAACGGAGCCTGTTATAAAGCTGCACCCAAGCTTCTAAAAGAATTAGGTGCAAAAGTTATTTCAATAGGAATAAAACCAAATGGTCTTAATATTAATGAAAAATGTGGATCAACTTATCCTTCAAAAATAACTACGGCTGTAAAAAAATATAAAGCAAATATTGGCATTTCGTTTGATGGTGATGCAGACAGAATAATTATGTGCGATGAAAATGGGACAGTCATTGATGGAGATCAAATTATCGCTATGCTTGCTAAAAGATGGAAAAACAAAAAGATTTTAAAAGGCGGAGTAATTGGTACTTTGATGTCTAACTACGGGTTAGAAAAATTTTTAAAAAGTGAGAAAATTAGATTTTATAGATCAAAAGTTGGAGATAGATATGTGAAGGAAAAAATGAAAAAATTAAACTTTAATTTAGGAGGAGAGCAGTCTGGACACATAATTTTAGGAAAGTTTGCAACCACTGGAGATGGTTTATTGGTTGCGCTTGAAGTATTATTTTCTCTCAGAAAAGGAAAAAAGGCAAGTAGTGTGCTAAATGTTTTTAAACCCCTTCCTCAAACTTTAGAAAACATTGTTGTGAAAAATAAAAATATAATTAATAGCTTAAAAACTAAAAATGCGATTAAAGATGCTAATAAGATAATGGGATTTAAAGGAAGAATATTAGTTAGGAAATCTGGAACTGAACCAAAAATTAGGATTATGGCCGAATCATATAATAGAAGTTTGATTTTAAAATGTATCAACATAATAAAAAAATCGATTAAATAATTTGAAACCAAACTCAAAAATTTTAGTAATTGCAGGATCAGATTCCTCAGGTGGTGCTGGAATACAAGCAGACATTAAAACAGTAACAGCTTTGGGGAGTTATGCCATGACTGCAATTACGGCAGTTACTTCACAAAATACGACAGGCGTTTACTCAGTTTTTCCTTTACCTATAAAAGAAATAGAGAAACAAATTATGTTAACGTGTAAAGATATAAAACCCGATGCAATTAAAATTGGAATGTTGCATTCTTCTAAAGTTATTGAAATCGTTATAAAATGTTTAAAAAAAATCAAAACTAAAAAAATTATCTTAGACCCAGTTATGGTTGCCAAAGGCGGAGCTAAACTGATTGATGAAAAATCAATAAAAACCCTTAAGTATAAATTATTGAAAAAATCTTTATTAATAACTCCGAATATTCCAGAAGCTGAAGTTCTTATAAAAAAAAAAATTAATACTTTAGAAGATATGAAAAATGCCTCCAAAATTATTCTTAATTTTGGTGTAAAAAACGTTTTGTTAAAAGGAGGCCATAAAAAATCAGAATTTATTGAAGATGTCTATTTAGGAGAACATGGATTAAAGATATTTAAACATAAAAGAATTAAAACAAAAAATACACATGGCACAGGTTGCACTTTATCAAGCGCAATTACTACATTTTTATCATGTGGAAAACCTTTAAATAAATCCTGTGAGTTAGGAATTAAATATGTTAACCAAGCAATAAAAACTAATCCAACATATGGAAAAGGACAAGGCCCAATTAATCATTTAAATTCAATTAAACTTAAAAGAATATTTAAATAATGAAAAATGTTGTTGTAGTAGGTTCACAGTGGGGAGATGAGGGCAAAGGCAAAATTGTTGACTGGCTATCAAGCGAAGCAGATATAGTCGTTCGTTTTCAAGGAGGACATAATGCAGGACATACATTAGTAATTGATAAGAAAGTATTTAAACTAAGACTGTTACCTTCCGGAATAGTAAGAAATGGCAAAATCTCTATTTTAGGCAATGGAGTTGTAATTGATCCTTGGGCGCTTTTGAGTGAAATAAAAGAAATTAAAAAACTGGGAATAAATGTAACTCCTGAGAATTTTATGATCTCTGAGTCAGCCTCGTTAATTTTACCATTTCATCAAGAAATGGACGAGATAAGAGAGGATGCGGCAGGAAAAGGTAAAATTGGCACTACCAGAAGGGGGATTGGCCCTTGTTATGAAGATAAAGTTGGAAGAAGATCTATTCGAGTAATGGATTTAAGATCAGAAAGTAATTTAGAGAGTAGATTAGAGAATGTTCTATTGCATCATAATGCAATTCGAAAAGGTTTAAAAAAAAAAATTTTTAAAAAAGATGATCTTAAAAAAAAGTTATTAAAAATTGCTCCAGAAATTCTTAAATTTGCAAAACCAGTTTGGCTAATGCTAGATCAGTTTAAAAAAGATAGAAAAAAAATACTATTTGAAGGCGCTCAAGGTATACTTTTAGATGTTGATCATGGAACATATCCTTTTGTAACTTCATCAAACACAGTGCCAGCTATGGCTGCAACCGGGTCAGGTTCAGGTCCAGATAAAATTGGATATATCTTAGGCATCACTAAGGCTTACACCACAAGAGTTGGCAGCGGTCCATTTCCAACCGAGTTAAAAGATAAGATTGGTGAAAATTTAGGTAAAAGAGGAAAAGAATTCGGTACCGTTACAGCTAGAAAAAGAAGGTGTGGGTGGTTCGATGGTGTATTAGTTCGTCAAACTATTAAAATTTCAGGCATAAATGGAATTGCACTCACAAAATTGGACGTACTCGATGAATTGCAAGAAATTAAAATGTGCGTAGGATATGAATTAGATGGAAAAAAAATAGATTATCTTCCTGCTGCTTCAGAAGATCAATTTAATATCAAACCAATTTATGAGACATTTCCTGGATGGCAAACAAAAACTAAAGGCATTAGAAACTTAAAAGATTTACCAGAAAATGCAAAAAAATATGTTTATGCTCTTGAGGATTTTATTGGAGCAAAAGTTTCAAGTATCTCTACAAGTCCCGAAAGAGAGGATACAATTTTAATTGAAGATCCTTTTAAAATTTAATTTGCAGGCAGTAAATTTTTTGACTTACTTGCATTAATCATTGATTTTTGAAGTTTTTCAAAAGCCTTTGTCTCAATTTGTCTTATTCTTTCTCTGCTTATTCTAAACTTTTTACTTAAATCCTCTAAAGTTATTGGATTTTCTGTTAATCTTCTTGCTGTTATAATTTCCTTTTCTCTATCATTAAGAATTTTCATTGCACTTTTCAATAATTCTTTTTTATCGTTATATTCTTGTTGTTGAGAAACAATTAATTCTTGGTCAAGATTTTCATCTACTAACCAATCTTGCCATTCATCTGATTCACCAATTTTGATTGGAGTATTTAAAGATTTTTCTTGACCCATCATTCTTCTATTCATATTAATTACCTCTTTGGAGTCTACATTTAATCTATTAGAAATTTCCTCAACTTGTTCTTTTTTTAAATCTCCCTCTTGTTCAGGGGCTATTTGATTTTTTAATTTTTTTAGATTAAAAAAAAGTTTTTTTTGTGCTGTAGTTGTCCCCATTTTTACTAAACTCCAAGATCTTAAAACATATTCTTGAATTGCTGCCTTAATCCACCACATTGCGTATGTCGCTAATCTAAACCCTTTGTCAGGGTCAAATTTTTTAACAGCTTGCATTAAACCTATATTACCCTCTGATATTAATTCGTTTACAGGTAAACCGTACCCCCGATAACCCATAGCAATTTTAGCTACTAATCTTAAATGACTTGTTACAAGTTTATGAGCAGACTGAAGATTTCCGTTTTCCCTCCAGTTTTTTGCCAAAATATACTCTTCCTCTGCATCAAGCATAGGAAACTTTTTTATTTGAGCAAGATAAATTGATAGTCCCCCAACGGAAGGTGTTGGCAAATTCGAAATATTTTTATTGTTTTCCATTATACTAGACATATATATTATTTAATTTTTTTCAACTGCTGAGATTATTCAATAAATTTAACATTTTATTGAAATCATTTGGCAAATCTACTTTAAAATTCACTAATTTATTTTTGATTGGATGAATAAACCCTATAGACTGGGCATGAAGAATTTGGCCTCTTAGATTATTTAATTGAGTTAAAAACTCTTGATTTACTTTTTTAAATTTTAGATTTTTTTTACCATATTGATTATCACCAATAAGTGAAGTTCCTTTGTACTTTAGATGTACTCTAATTTGATGAGTTCTTCCTGTTTCAAGTACACACTCTACAAAGCTAATTTTTGGAATATCTGGAATATTGAATACTTTAATTGTTTTATAATTTGTAATTGCTTTCTTTCCAGAAAATTCACTAACCGTCATTAATTTCCTATTTTTTTTATTTCTTCCTATTAATGTTTCAACTCTTCCATGTAAGGGTCTAATTACACCCCAAACTAAACACTGATATTTTCTTTTTATAGTATGATTACTAAACTGCTCAGCTAATTTTGAATGTGCAAAATTATTTTTTGCAATGACTAAAAGCCCAGTTGTCTCTTTATCTATTCTATGAACGATGCCTGGTCTCATTGTTCCATTTAAATCAGAAAGATTATTATTATATCTATAAGCTAGGGCGTTTGCTAGAGTGCTCTTAAAATTCCCAGCCCCGGGGTGAACTACCATTCCTTTAGGCTTATTAATTATTAAGATTTCTTTATCTTCATAAACAATATCTAAATTTATTTTTTTTGGAATCAACTTATCGACTTGTTTTTCAAGAATATTAATTGAAATTTTATCATTCATCTTTATTTTTGTGGAGGGAGATGTTACCAAATTTTTATTAATTTTAACTTGCTCTCCCTCGATTAGTTTTTTTATATAAGATCGTGTGAATTTTCTTATTTTTTTTGATAAATATATATCTAGTCTCTCTCCTGTATAATTTTTAGAAATTAAGAATTTTATTGTGTTATTCATAAATTAATCTAAATTACAATAAGTGCGCCGGTAGCTTCAACTGGATAGAGCGCCGGATTTCGGCTCCGGAGGTTATGGGTTCGACTCCTATCCGGCGCACCAAAACTAAATTATCCATTTCAAATATTTATCTTTATTTTTTAATATATATTCTGGGTAGCTACTATCTAATTCAATTTTTTTTAATTTAAATCCCCTTCCAAATATATCCTCGTTAATTAAAATTTTTTTTTCTATTACTTTTTCATTTAGATCATTTGTATCGAATTCTCCATGAGAATAGGATTTAATTTTTTTCAGAATTTGAGATGGAGTTTGTAAAAAAGAAAAATGCCAACCGCCCTTAATAATCTGTAAATGCCTTTTATCTATTCTCCAGAAAGGATACATCTTAAACTTTAAGTTTCGTAATTTTTGCATAGAAATTATATCTTTTTTTTTGGCAATTTTTGAGCCTATCCAATTACTTTCGTTTAAATTTTGTAGATTTAATTTGTACATGAACATTTTTTGTGAAAATGCTATGAATTTCTTATTATTCTTAATTTTTGAAATTTTTGATAAATCTGGTATTTCATCAGAATCTGAAAGAATAATTAGATCATCTGGAGACGCATCTTCAATTCCTTTAATTAAAAAATTTCTTTGATGTTGTTCTACAGGCGACTCCCCCCCAATATGTTTTTGAAAATCTACTTCTTTTTTATAATCCGCTACTACATGTTTTATTTTATTTTTAAATTTAGGAAAATTATTTTTATTAAAATTAATTTTCTTATTTTTGCCTTGGTGAGTCTTTGTTGACTCAGAAATTACAAAATAATCAACGTATTTGTTTAAAATGTTCAAACGTAATTCAACCACATGATCCTCGTCGAAGTACTGAAAACAATCATAAATTGCCATTGTTATTTATTTCTTTGTAAAAGTTGCTATTCCAATTTTTTTGCCTTTAATAACCGATGATGAGCAATGAAGATGAGTTCTGTCAAAAATAAGCATTGATCCGACTTCCCATTCATAAATTAATTCTACTTCTAAACCCTTTAAATTATTAATATTTTCATGCTGTAGATATTTTTGATGTATTTGTTTATTGAAAGGTTTATCACCATACATCTTTAAATGAATATCTGATCTTTTATTCTGCCCATATTTCAAATTCTTTTTTTTTAATTCACTTGGATCCTGAGTAAAACTTGTTGAACCATCGTAATATCTATTTTTAAAAATTACAGTGCTTCCAACTGATGACAAAGGTATTAAACTTTGTTTATATATTTGATTATCTAATTCAAAACCTCCATCAACATGGAGTCCAATAGGAGCATAACTTTCTTGAATTAACCCTAAAATCTCTTTCCCATCGTCATCTTTTAGGTTATCCATTTTAAAACTACCTATTTCCTTTCCGAGTCTTTCATAAAATATTTTTTCTAAATTTGTATTGTATCCTTGAAGCCATCTTTTTTTTATTACATTTTGTTTTTTATTATGGACAGTAATTGGGAGGTTTTCGTAAAGTTGTAAAAATTCATTTATTTCGTTCCTAGTAAATAAATTTTTAATCACTTTAGGCGCAGATTCTAATTTTTTTATGTCATCAAGCTTATTGTTCATAATTTATTCACCCATGTTTATTAAAGTACCTCTTTTTTTTGCACCAAAATAAGAAATATAAAAAACTATAACACCAAAAGAGAAATATACTATAGATATGGAAATTGATTTTAAAATATTAAAATAATTAACAGAATTGTTTATTAAAATACTTCTCATTTCCTCAAATATATGAACAAGCGGAAGAGCTTTAGCAATTATTTGAAGTGATGCAGGCAATATTTCAATTGGATAATAAATACATCCAAGCGGTGCTAAAAAAAATAAACTTGCCCAAGCAATATTTTCAAATGATGGACCATACCTGAGTAGCCCTGAAGTAACTAAAAGACCTAAAGTAATCCCAAATAAGTACAAAGAAATTAATAAAAAAATAAGCGGTATTCCAAGTTTAAGTACAGATACACCAAATAATGGAATGGCAATTAATACTGCAGGCACTAAACCTATTAAAGTTCTTACAATTGCAGTTAAAGTAAGCGCTGCGATTATTTCTCTTATTTTTATTGGGGCTATGAATAAGTTCGTAAAATTTCTACTCCATATTTCTTCTAGAAACATCATATTAAAACTTATACTTGCTCGAAATAAAAAATCATACAAAATTGCTGCAGTCAAAATCACTCCTACAGTGTTACTATAATATTCCGAGTTAAGTGTAAAAAATTTTGATATAAAACCCCAAAGAAAAATTTGAACTGTAGGCCAATAAATAAGATCAAGTACTCTTGGAAAAGAATTCATTATTAAGTAAAGATGTCTTAAACCTAAAGCATATATTTTACTAAAATTCATCGTTACTCCTTGCTAATTTTAAAAATGTTTCCTCTAAATTATTTCTGCCATGCTTTTTTATTAATTCTGCACAAGTGCCTTTGTCAACAATTTTACCTTTCCTCATCATAATAATACTGTCACAAAGTCTCTCTACTTCATTCATATTATGTGAAGCTAATAAAATTGTTACTTTATTTTTTTCTTTATACTCATGTATGTAACTTCGAATAAAATCTCCTATATCAGGGTCTAAGCTTGCTGTTGGCTCATCTAAAAGTAAAATCTCTGGTTTATTAATTAGAGATTTTGCCAACGAAACTCTATTTTTTTGTCCAGATGAAAGTTCACCCGTTTTTCTTTTAAAGAAACTTTTTATATCCAAGTCACTTGATATTTCATCAATTCTATTTTCTAAACTCTGTATTCCGTACAATCTTCCATAAATTTCAAGGTTTTGTTTTACTGTTAATTTTTTTGGAAGTTCAATGTAAGGTGAAGCAAAATTAAATCTTTTCAATATCTCATCTCTTTTAAACGAGTTAATATTTTTACTTTCGATTAAAATCTCACCTCCTGTTGGAGTAACAAGACCTAACATCATACCAATAGTTGTTGTTTTTCCACAACCATTTGGACCTAACAACCCTACTGTTTTATTTTTATCAATTTGAAAATCAATTTCGTTTACAGCTAAGTAATCATTATATAATTTTGTTAGTTTTTTTATTTCAATAAACATTATTTTGATGCCCTTTTTAAACGATCATTAATTGCCAAACCTGGGCCTTTGTTGGGAATTTTAGTAACTATTATTTTTTTGTATCCTTTTTTTTTTATTTTTCTCATAGTTTCATATAGATTAGCTGCTGCTTCTTTCAAGTTGCCTTTTTTACTTAAATTAAAATAATTTGCTTTATTTTTATGATTTTTTCCAAAAACTATATTTGCGTGATTTTGATTTTTTGATTTTTGGCTAAAAATTAATGGAATTCCTGGAGAGTAATGCCGCTTCAACATTCCAGGAGATTTAATTTTAGATTTTTTCTTAGATAAATTAATTTTAAGAACTCTTTTTATATCATCTTGACTAATTATGCCTGGTCTTAAAATTTTTGGCTTTTCTGTTAAATCTACAACTGTAGACTCAATGCCTATTTTAGATTTTCCGCCATCAATTATAATGTCTAATTTGTTGTAAAACTCCTCAAATACATCAAGAGTACAGACAGGGCTTAATCCTGCTGAAATGTTTGCACTTGGCATCGCAAGTGGAAAATTAATTGATCTTAGTAATGATCTTATAATCTTATGTTTTGGGAATCTAATAGCGACAGTCTTTAAATTTGCAGTCGCTAAAGATGATATTTTTGAATTTTTATTTTTTTTTAAGACAAAGGTTATTGGACCAGGGCAAAACTTCTTATAAAGTTTGAAGAAATTTTCATTAGTTATAACATCTTTATCTATATTTTTAAGATTACAATAGTGGATAATTAAGGGATTTTTTTTTGGTCTTTTTTTTAGTTTAAAAATTTTTTTTACCGCAATTTTAGAGTAAGCGTTACCTGCTAGACCATAAACAGTTTCAGTTGGCAATCCAGCTATTTTACCCCCTTTGAGAGATTTAACAGTTTTTTTAAGTATCTTTTTATTAAAAGAATAAATATTTGAATAGATGTTAGTCATAATGTAATTATTAATTAATTTATGAAAATCGAAAATATTCCAGCTGATATTAAAAGTAAATCCTTAAAAGAGGCAAGAGAGGAAATTAATGAAATTCTAACTAAACTCGAAAGTCAAAATTTAGATTTTAACACTATTGAGAATTCTTACAAAAGGTTGATAAATTTGAATAAACATGTGGAAAACCTTTTTAAGATCAAATCTAAACAAATTTCTAATTCATAAAGACATGATAAAATGATTGAAATTAAATTAAAAAAAAATGCAAAAAAAGTAGATAAATTTTTAATTAATTATCTTAAAAGTCAAAAAAAATCTTTATTAGTTGGACCAATGAAATATGGAGTTATTTCTGGAGGAAAAAAGATAAGATCTACAATAATATTTGATACAGGGAAGTTATTCAAAATTAGTGAAAAAAAACTTATCAATCTTTGTGCAGCTGTTGAATGTATTCACTCATACTCTCTAATTCATGACGATCTTCCATGCATGGATGATGACTCTATAAGAAGAGGAAAACTTTCAACACATAAGAAATTTGGTGAGGCAACTGCTGTATTAGCTGGAAACTCATTGTTAACCTTAGCATTTGAAATTATTTCTGATAAAAAAAATTTATTATCATCTAATCAAAAAAATGAAATTGTTAAATTATTATCAAATTGTTCAGGTCATACTGGAATAGCAGGAGGTCAAGAACTGGATCTTAAATTTGAAAATAAAAAAAAAAATTTTAATCAAATAATTGATATGCAAAGAAAAAAAACTGGAAAGCTCTTCAATTTCTGTCTTCATTCTTTAGCTATCGTAGCAAATAAAAGTAAAAAAGAAAAAATATCTATTGGTAAACTTGGAGAAGAAATAGGATTATTGTTTCAAATAGCCGACGATTTTTTAGACATCAAAGGTTCAAAAGAAATAGTTGGTAAACCAATTAAAAAAGATAAAAAAAAAGGTAAATCAACGCTTATAAATCTTTTAGGTTACAATAAGACGCTGGAGTACGCTGATTTATTAAAGAAAAAAATATTGCTTAAATTAAAAAAACATGGAAAAAATGCAAAGGAACTAATAGATACAATTGAATTTATACTAGGTAGGAATTTCTAATGAGCGAACTTATTAAACAAATTAATTTTCCCTCTGATTTAAGAAAGTTTAAAAAAGATAAATTAAAACAAATCTCAGATGAGTTAAGAAATGAATTAATTGATGTTGTCTCTGAAACAGGAGGTCATCTAGGAGCTGGATTAGGTGTTGTAGAGCTAACGGTTGCTTTACATTATGTATTTGATACCCCAAAAGATAAATTAGTTTGGGATGTAAGTCACCAATGCTACCCTCATAAAATAATAACTGGCAGAAGGGAGAGAATTAAGACTTTACGAAAAGGCGGAGGCTTATCAGGATTTACAAAAAGAACTGAAAGTGAGTATGACCCATTTGGCGCAGCACATAGCTCAACTTCAATATCTTCTACACTCGGTATGGCTACAGCAAAAAAATTATCTAATAATAAAAATAATGTTATAGCAGTCATCGGTGATGGAGCAATGAGTGCGGGAATGGCATATGAAGCGATGAATAACGCTGGAGCATTAAAATCAAATTTAATCGTCATACTTAACGATAATGATATGTCGATTGCAAGACCTGTGGGTGCAATGAGCAAGTATCTAGCGAAACTTTTATCAGGCAAATTATACTTTAGCTTAAGAGAAACAATAAAAATGATTATTTCTGCGTTTTCAAAAAGATTTAGTCAAAAAGCTGGAAAAGCTGAGGATTTATTAAGAAATATTGTTACGGGCGGAACATTATTTAGCGAATTAGGTTTTTATTATGTTGGACCAATAGATGGACATGACATTGATAATTTAGTCCAAATTTTTGAAAATGTTAAAAAATCAAATCATCAAGGACCAGTTATGATACATGTCAGAACACAGAAGGGGAAAGGTTATAAACCAGCTGAAGATTCAGGTGATAAATATCATGGTGTTTCAAAATTTAATATATCAACTGGAGAACAATCTAAGTCACAATCCAATATCCCATCTTATACAAAAGTCTTTGCAGAAACATTGATTAAACATGCTGAACAAGATACGAAGATTATTGGAATAACAGGAGCCATGCCCTCTGGGACAGGTCTAAATTTATTTGAAAAAAGATTTCCAGACAGGACATTCGACGTTGGTATAGCTGAGCAACATGCCGTTACTTTTGCTGCTGGATTAGCTACAGAGGGCTATAAACCTTATGCGGCTATTTATTCTACTTTTTTACAAAGAGCATATGATCAAGTAGTTCACGATGTTGCTTTACAATCTCTACCTGTAAGGTTTGCAATTGATAGAGCGGGTTTAGTTGGGGCGGACGGACCAACTCATGCTGGTTCTTTTGATATAACGTACTTGTCCACTTTACCAAATTTTGTTGTAATGGGTGCTAGCGATGAGTCAGAACTTGTGAAAATGATCAATACATCGGTTGAAATCAATGATAGACCTTCTGCTTTTAGATATCCAAGGGGAGCTGGAATAGGAGTTCAATTACCTTCTATAAATGAAGTTTTAGAAATTGGTAAAGCAAGAGTCATTAAGGAAGGAAAAAAAGTAGCTTTATTAAACTTTGGCACAAGACTAGAGGAATGCAAAAAAGCTTCAGAGGCGCTATCCAAAAAAAATATTGAATGTACTATAGTTGATGCAAGATTTGCTAAACCTTTAGATGAAAAATTAATTATGGAAATTGCAACTAATCATGAAGTTTTATTGACAATAGAAGAAGGCTCTATCGGAGGTTTTGGATCTCATGTGATGCAATTATTGTCTGACAGAGGAGTTTTCGACACAGGTTTAAAGTTTAGATCGATGATTCTACCAGATATTTTTATCGATCAGGATACTCCAGAAAAAATGTACGAGTTAGCAGGATTAGATAGTTTATCAATAATTAAAAAAGTTGAGGAAACTTTAAATTCAAATATAATTTTAGCGAAAAATAAAAATAAGTTATCTAATTAACCGCACTGTGCTTTATGCATTAGTAAGTGATCTAAAAGGACACAGTTTATCATTGCTTCACCAATAGGAACTGCTCTAATACCTACACAAGGATCATGTCTTCCCTTTACAGAAATTTTTGTATTTTGACCTCTTTTATCAATGGTGTTTCTACTTGTTAGAATAGAAGAAGTAGGCTTAACTGCAAATGAGGCAACAATATTTTGACCTGATGAAATTCCCCCTAAAATTCCGCCTGCTTGATTTGATTTAAATTTAATTTTACCAGAACTTTTACTAATTTCGTCGGAATTTTCCTCACCGCTTAAAAAAGCTGCGTTCATGCCCGCTCCAATGTTTACCCCTTTGACTGCATTAATACTCATTAAAGCTGCAGCTATATCTGTGTCTAATTTTGAATATATAGGAGCTCCTAAACCAACCGGGACTCCTGATGCTCGTAATTCTATTATTGCACCACAAGATGAACCTGCTTTTCTTACTGCAAGAAGATATTTTTCCCATAATTTTACAGATTTTTTATCTGGGCAAAAAAAGGGATTTTTTCTTATTTCGCTATTTTTCCAATTAGATTTATCGCATGACATTAACCCTAGTTGAGTGACAGCTCCAACTACATTAAATTTTGGACCTATCATCTTCTTTAAAACAATTTTTGCTATAGCACCTGCGGCAACTCTACTAGCAGTTTCCCTAGCAGATTGTCTCCCACCGCCCCTGTAATCTCGAATTCCATATTTTTTGTAATAAGTATAATCTGCATGACCAGGTCTGAATTTATTTTTTATTGTTTCGTAATCTCTAGATCGCTTATCCTCATTATATATAATAATAGAAATTGGTGTACCTGTGGTTTTACCCTCAAAAACTCCAGATAAGATTACTGCTCTATCTGATTCTTTTCTTTGGGTAGTGAACTTTGATTGTCCTGGCCTTCTCCTATCCATATCTTTTTGGATATCTTTCTCAGTTATAGGTATATTAGGGGGACAACCGTCAATTATACAACCAATTGCTGGTCCATGAGACTCTCCCCAAGTAGTGAACCTAAAAATTTTTCCAAAAGTATTAAAAGACATAGATAATTAATGTATAAATTATTTTAAGGAAATTATGAATCAAAAAAATGGCAAAAATTCACTTGGAATTGATATTTGCTTCGAAGATCTGGACAATCCAATAGAATTGTTTAAAAAATGGTTTTCTAAAGCTAAGGAAAGTGAAATAAATGACCCAAACGCTGTTGCAGTCGCAACTTCAAATAATAGTAACCAGCCCAATGTCAGGATGGTACTACTAAAAGGTTTGAGTGATAAAGGCTTTGTTTTTTATACAAACTTTAATAGCAGAAAAGGAAGCGAGCTAAAAGAAAATCAAAAAGCCTCCATGTGTTTTCATTGGAAAAGTTTAAGACGCCAGGTAAGAGCTATTGGCAAAGTAGAAGAAGTGTCAGATCAAGAAGCTGATGACTATTTTAATTCGAGGCCCTATAAAAATAGGATCGGTGCTTGGGCTTCATCACAGTCTAAAGTATTAGATAAAAGAGAAACATTTTTAAAAAATATCAAAGAATTTGAAAAGAAATTTCCCGATCAAAAAAATGTTCCGCGACCTCCTTATTGGTCGGGTTGGCGATTATTACCTGAGGAAATAGAATTTTGGCTTGATGGCGAAGGAAGAATTCATGAAAGATTAAATTACAAAAAACAAAATGGAAAATGGGAAAAAGAACTTCTTTATCCTTAAAAAGATCTGTTGAGACTAAAGGTTGTTAAATTTTGTAAAATTTTTTTGTCCATTGTGTCTGAAAAAATTGCTAAAGAGTCAAAAGAAACATTAACAAAATATTCTGCTTTTTTAAAAGTAGCTTCTACGGCTTTATATTTATAGATTAAGGCAAGAGTTTCACTAAAATCTTCCTCTGTTCTTAATTCTTTCTTCATGATTTCCTTTAAAAAACTTTTTTCCTCCTCATTGCCTTTTTGAAAAATTGTTATCAGAGGCAAAGTGACTTTACCTTCAAAAAAATCTTTACCAACTTCTTTACCAAACAATTTTTCTTTTGCATAATAATCAAGAGCATCATCTGCTATTTGAAAAGCTAAACCTAAATTTCTTCCATATGACTCCAGCGCTTTCTTTTCTTTTTCATCACTTTTAGATAAACAAGCGCCAGTCTTTGTTGCAGCAGCAAAAAGTGATGCAGTCTTTAAATTTATAATATTAATATAAGTTTCCTCTAAAAGATCTGCTTCCCCTTTATGCTGAAGTTGCAAAACTTCACCCTGAGCAATTTTTGCTGACGTGGATGATAAAAGTTTTAAAATTTCTAAATCACCATCCTCAACCATCATCTCAAAACATCTGCTTAAAAGATAATCACCAACAAGAATAGAAGATTGATTTCCCCAAATAGAATTTGTTGTTTTAACGCCCCTCCTTAATTCACTTTCATCAATAACATCATCATGTAATAATGTTGCAGAATGTATTAACTCAACGCAAGCAGCTAAATTAATATCTCTTTTTTCCTCTTTGAAACCAGTTAGTCTTGCTGACTGCAAAGTTAACAAAGCTCTAAGCCTTTTTCCTCCAGAACTTAGATGATGATTACTCATTTTTTTAATAAGATTTACGTCGCTTTCTAGTTTCTTTAGGATTAACTCTTCAACTTCATTAAGTTTTCCACTTAAAAGATTTTTAAGTTCCAGGTAAGCGGAATTGGCTGATTTTTTTAGAGGAACTACTGAGCCCATAAGCGTTATTTATATTTGTTTTTTGGTAATAATAAATTTTTAAATGGTAACGTGGTGACGCACCCATAATTCAACTATAAGTAGCGAAATTATTAATTAAAATTTAATTTTTTACTGTTATAAGATTATAAAGTATTCAACGGATATATATGTTTTCATTTTTAAAGAAAAAAAAAATAATTCCTCATGTAAGACTAACTGGAATTATTGGTTCAGCGGGTAAGTTCAAGCAAGGGATGGAACTTGCAAGTCAAAGAGATATTTTAAAAAAAGCTTTCTCAGTAAAAAAAATTACTCACGTTGCAATATCGATAAATTCACCGGGTGGATCACCTGTTCAATCACACCTAATCTATAGTTATATAAGACAGCTTGCTGAGAAGAATAAAGTAAAAGTATTAGTATTTGCTGAGGATGTTGCAGCATCTGGAGGATATTTTATTGCATGCGCGGGAGATGAAATTTATGCAAATTCAAGTTCAATAATTGGATCGATAGGAGTCATTTCAGCTTCATTTGGTTTCAAAGAATTAATTCAAAAAATAGGAGTAGAAAGAAGAGTTTACACAGCAGGAAAAAATAAAAGCACCCTAGACCCTTTCAAAGAAGAAAAAGAAGAAGATATAAAAAGGTTAAAAACTATTCAATTGGAGCTTCATGAAGATTTTATCAAAGTTGTAGAAAAAAGTAGAGGATCAAAAATTAAAGATCCTGATAAAAATAATATTTTTACTGGAGAATTCTGGACGGGGAAAACATCACTAAAGCTTGGTTTAATCGATGGCATAGGCAATGCCGATCAAGTTTTGAAAGAAAAATTTGGCGACAAAATAATAATAAAAACTTTTGAAAAACAAAAAGGTTTTATAGCAAGAAAACTATCTTCATCTACTCAAGATCCAATTGAAAAACTTGCAAATATAATTGAAGAAAAATCCATGTGGCAAAAATTTGGTTTGTAAATGCCAATTAAAAAAAAAGAAAAAAAAAAAATTAAATTTATCTCTTTTCAAGATATAATACTTAATCTTCAAAAATTTTGGGCGAAAAATGGCTGCGTAATCTTACAACCTTACGATATAGAAGTTGGCGCTGGTACTTTTCATCCTGCAACGACGCTAAGGTCTTTAGGTCCTAAACCATGGAAAGCTGCCTACGTACAACCATCGAGAAGACCCACAGACGGTAGGTATGGTAAAAATCCAAATCGATTACAACATTACTATCAATATCAAGTTATAATTAAACCCTCACCAAAAAATATAAAACAACTCTACTTGAAAAGTTTAACTACTATTGGAATTGATATAAAAAATCATGATATCCGTTTCGTGGAAGACGACTGGGAAAGTCCAACTTTAGGAGCTGCAGGTTTGGGTTGGGAGGTTTGGTGCGATGGGATGGAGATAACTCAATTTACTTATTTTCAACAAATGACAGGTATAGAATGCAAGCCTGTGCCGGTGGAAATTACTTATGGCCTGGAAAGACTATGTATGTTTGTTCAGGGCAAAAATAATGTTTTTGATCTTGATTGGAACAACGAAGGCATAAAGTATAAAGAAGTTTTTTTTCAAGCTGAAAAAGAATTCTCTGCATACAATTTTGAATTTGCTAATACAGATGCTTTACTAAATAATTTTGAAAATACTGAGAAAGAGTGTAAATCTTTACTTGAAAAAAAACTTTCTTTACCAGCTTATGATCAATGTTTAAAAGCGAGTCATATTTTTAACTTATTAGATGCTCGTGGTGTG